>Ga0265295_1002780_pt1 | contig 26723 bp, 34 predicted proteins | sample Munlansysbiofilm_FD_192503 | JGI IMG/M metagenome (GOLD analysis project Ga0265295, IMG submission 192503) | Leachate microbial communities from a municipal landfill in Southern Ontario, Canada - Methane capture system biofilm | ecosystem: Engineered > Solid waste > Landfill > Unclassified ... | reverse complement strand
GAACGGCACCAGCGCCAGTCCGCCGACCGCGCCGACGATACCGGTGGCGATCGCCCCCTTGTCGGGGGTCACCGAAGGATTGGCCAGGGTGCCGCCGACATCCAGCGGCACCGTCAGGCTGGCCATGCTCGCATTCTTTCCCTTGGGCATCAGGGTCATGTCCAACCGTTCATTGGCCAGATTGATGCTGCCCTGGCCCTGGACCGTCATATTAGCGGTGTCGAACAACAAGGTCTCGCTTTTGGCCAGCCCGTCCTTGATCGAAAACTGGCTGACCAGACAGCGCATATCCGTGTCCTTGCCGGATGATGCCGGCAACAGCGCGCCCAGCAGATCGACCACCAGCATTTCGGCCCGCACCTTGCGGATCCGGGCCGCATCGCTCACCATCAAGGTCGAGCCATCCAGCCCGGCCATGACCGTGTGCAAGGAATCACCCTGCCCATTCAGCCGGATGCGCAGATCGGTCCGCCCGCCATCAACCGCGCCGGTAATGCCGAGAGCGGTGAAAAGACGGCCCGCATCGATCGAATCGCCGCGGATCGCCAGCGCCAGCTTGGGCGGAAAAGCGGCCCCGTCAGCATCGAAACGAACCTTGAGCTGCCCGCCGGCCACGGACCCCGCCGATTTGAAAAGCTGGATGCGACGGTCCTTCAGCCCGGCCCGGATCGCCACCGTTTCTGCCGCCAGATTGCGGTAATCCAGCCTGTCGATATGCCATTCCAGCGACAAGGGCGGCCCGTCGAGAATATCCCAGGGCAAAGGCTCGCGCCCGAACAAGCGGCTGGAAGACGGGCGTGCGGAAACGGCGCGCTCCGTCTCGATCGCGGCGTACCATTCGGCCGCATCGACCCGGTGCGAGGACAAGGCCAGGCTGGTTTCCGAAAAAGAGGGATGGATAACGACCGTCCCATGCCCCGAAACGTCGCTTTTGCCGATTGTCCCGGCCAGATTGGCGAGCTTCAGCCGGCCCGTGGTTCCGCTCAAATGCCCCGACAGCGCCACCGGCCCCACGCCGGGCAGCGCCACGCCGAAAGCCCTGCCGGCATCCTTGAGATTCCGCCCCTCCAGGGTCAGGTCCAAGGCGATGCCCTTGCCGTCCAGCGGATCATTGATGCCGCCTTTGGCCAGGACCCAGACATGATCCTTGCGTCCAAAGGCTGCGTCGATGGTCCGGATCACGGGCGCATTCAGCGTTCCATTCAGTAAAAAGGACAGACGCGCCGGCCCCAGCGCGGGGAAATCCAGACCGATCAGCTTTCCCGCCTCGGTCAGATCGACGATCGTGCTCTCCACCTTCAGATCGAATTGACGCGCTCCCTTGCCGTCATCGGCCAGCGCGCCATCGACCAGCGCGACAAGATGCGGCAAGGCCAGCTTCAGCTTGACCGGATAAGGCGTCCCGCCCCGGCGCAACTCGGCCACCGGCCCCAGAACGCCGGAAACCGTCAGATCACGCCCGTTCCAGCGCCCTTCGCCGGAAATGCCCAGCGGCGCGGTCGGCGAGGATGTTTCCAGGGCCAGTTTTCGGACATCCAGCACATGTGCTGTCTTTTTGCCTTCCCGCCATTCCAGCCGTCCCCTCTGGATCGCCATTTCGGCGATGGACAGGCTTACCCGGTCGAAAAAGCTGTCATCGCCCTGTTCGACAGGGATGGTTCCCTCGCTGTCGAAACGCCAGTTGGCCTGCCCCTTCGCATCCTTTTCCAGCAGGATGTCGGGCTCGACCAGCAACAATCGGTCCAACCGCAATTCGCGCGAAAACAGCGGGATCAGTCCCAGGGACACCTCGATCCGTTTGGCCTTGATCATCTCCGGGCGGGACCCCCAGGACGCGTTGGCCAGAGTGACGTCCTCGGCCACGATCACCGGCGAGAACGAGAATTCCAGGTTCACCGCCCCCTTGATGGTCAGCGTGCGTCCGGTGGCCATGTTGGCCGAGCTGATCAAAATATTGCGATAGATATCGATATCGATCGACTTCAGGACGGCCGCAACCGCCACCAGCGCAATCAACGCCAGGGCGGCGGCCAGTTTTAGGACGGTGGCCAGACGCATGGACGGCTCCGTGTCAATCCGGCGATCGCCTCGGGCAACCGCGCGACATCATCGACAATGGCGTGCGCCCCAGCCGCCGCCAGATCTTGGAGCGAATGGTACCCCCAGCTGACGCCCAGCGCGAGCGTACCCGCCTGGCGCGCCATGGTCATGTCATAGGTGGTGTCGCCGATCATCACTGTGAAGGGGGCCTCGGCCCCCGTCTCGGCCATCGCCTTTTGCAGCATCGCCGGATGCGGCTTGGACGGGTTGCCGTCGGCGGTCTGCCGGGTCAGGAAACGCCCCGACAAAACGGCATGGCGTTCCAACAGCGACTCGACGCCGCGGCGCGTCTTGCCGGTGGCCAGCCCCAGCAGCCATCCTTCCCGGTCCAGCCGCGCCAGAACATCGGCAATGCCTGGGAACAGCGTTTCCGTGACCGTGCCGCTGCTACGCAGGGCGAAATAGGCCGCCTTGTAGCCGTCCGCGACCGCCTGGACCCGTTCCGGCTCAACCCCGGGCAACAGAGCCGCGACCGCGTCCGCAATCGACAGGCCGATGATGTGGCGCACCGCTGCGGGCGGCGGCGCATCGAACCCATGATCGGTCATGGCCTGGGTCATGGCCTGAACGATCATGTGCTGGCTGTCCACCAGCGTTCCGTCGACGTCAAAAACCGCCAGATGCAAGGGTGCGCTCATGAGCGTTCAATCCTCGTCGAACGCGGCGAAAGGTTCCCCCGCCGCCGACGGTTCAAAACCGAAAAAGGCGAAACTGGCGGCCATATGATCGGGCAACGGCGCCACCGCGCGGATCAGACCGCCCCGGGGATGGGGAATCTCCAGCGCCCGGGCATGCAGATGCAGCTTGCGGCTGACTCCCTGGCCGGACAGATAGGCTTCCTTGCCGCCATATTTGCCATCGCCCTGAATCGGCGTGCCCAGCAAGGCGCAATGGGCGCGCAATTGATGGGTGCGGCCCGTGCGCGGCTCCATCTCCAGCCAGGCCGCCTTGCGCATCGCCGATTCCACGATCCGGTAATAGGTGACGGCGCGACGCCCGTCTTCCTCGTCAACCCGCACCTTTTCGCCCATCGGCCCGCCGATCTTGCCCAAAGGCGCGTCGATCCGTCCCTGGCGCAGGCGCGGCGCGCCCACCACCAGCGCCCAATAGCATTTGCGCGCCGCCCGGCTGCGGAAAGCTGCCGCCAGTTTCGACGTCGCCGCCACCGACCGGCCCAGCACCAGAACGCCGCTGGTGTCCTTGTCCAGCCGATGCACAAGACGCGGTCTTTCCGTCGCCTCGAACCGCAAGACGTCCAGCATGGCGTCCAGATGCCGTTCCATGTTGGTGCCGCCCTGGACCGCCAGCCCTGGCGGCTTGTCGATGATCAGAACATCGTCGTCCATGTAAAGAACCGAGGCGATCAGCGTTTCGGCCAAAGCGATATCGGCCGGGCTTTCCCGGCGCGGCGCGGACGGCGCATCGGATTTGACGTCGGGAGTCAGCGGCGGAACGCGCACCAACTGACCCGCCGTCAATCGCTGATTGGCCTTGACCCTTTTGCCGTCGATACGCACTTGCCCGGTGCGCAGCAATTTTTCCAGCCTGCCATGGGTGATGTCTGGGAAATGCCGCTTGAACCAGCGATCGAGACGAATCTCGTCCTCATCAGGGGAAACCGTTAGGGTCTGAACGCCCGTCATACTTTGTTTTTCCAAAAAGTCCCCCTTGTTCACCGTCCCTCTCCACTTTGGGTGCGACGGCGCAGCTTGTCCCAGTAATCCAATCTTTTCACGATCTCGCGTTCGAATCCCCGCTCGACCGGCGCATAGAAACGCTGCCGGTCCATGCCGTCGGGGAAATAATTCTGTCCCGAAAAACCCTCTTCGGTATCGTGATCGTAGACATAGCCCGCGCCATAGCCCAGCGTCTTCATCATCCGGGTCGGCGCGTTCAGAATATGTTTGGGCGGCATCAGCGAGCCATATTCCTTGGCCGCGCGCTTGGCCGCGCCGAATGCCTTATAGGCGGCGTTCGATTTCGGCGCGGTGCCAAGATAGATGACCAGCTGCGCCAACGCCAGTTCGCCTTCGGGGCTGCCCAGCCTTTCATAGACATCCCAGGCCGCCAGCGCCTGCAGCACGGCCTGCGGATCGGCCAGGGCGATATCCTCGACCGCGAACCGGGTCAGCCTGCGAACGATGTAAAGCGGGTCCTCGCCGCCCGCCAGCATGCGCGCCAGCCAGTAAAGGGCAGCGTCGGTGTCCGACCCCCGCAGCGATTTATGCAGAGCCGAAATCAGATTGTAGTGCCCTTCCTCGCCCTTGTCATAAAGCGGCACCCGTTTCTGCACCACGCCGGCCAACGCCTTGGCGTCCAGCGGCGCCTCGTTTTTCAGGGCGAATAGCTCTTCGACCAGGTTGAGCAGATAGCGGCCATCGCCATCGGCCATGGCGCGCAAGGCGGCGCGCCCCTCGTCCGTGACCGGCAAAGCGCGCCCGGTTTCCGCCTCGGCCCGGCGCAAAAGCTTGTCCAGCGCCGCATCGTCCAGGCGATTGAGCACCATCACCTGCATCCGCGACAAAAGCGCGCCGTTCAGCTCAAAGGATGGATTTTCGGTGGTGGCCCCGACCAGGATCACCGTTCCGTCTTCGACATAAGGCAGAAAGCCGTCCTGCTGGGCGCGATTGAAACGATGGATTTCATCCACGAACAAAAGCGTGCCCTGGCCGATTTCGCGCCTTTTGGCGGCGGCGTCGAACACCCGGCGCAAATCCGCCACGCCCGAAAACACCGCCGACAGCGGTTCAAAATAAAGATCGGTATGCTGGGCCAAAAGCCGGGCGATGGTCGTTTTGCCGCATCCCGGCGGGCCCCACAGCACCATCGAGGACAAGCGCTTCTGCGCCGTCATCCGTCCCAAAGGCCCGTCTTCGCCGACCAGATGGTCCTGACCGACCACTTCGGACAGTGTTTTCGGCCTCAGCCGGTCGGCCAAGGGACGGGGGGCCTGATTGTCGAACAAACCGGCCATGGCGGCCCCGCTTCCTAGCGCCCGATCGTCATCGACAGGGTTTCACCCCCACGCCGAATGACGATCGCCCAACGGTCCGCGGACCGCGCCAGCACAGCCTTCAAATCCTTGACCGACCCGATGGCGCGGTCATTGATCCGAACGATGATATCGCCGGGCTGGAATTGCAGCCGGTTGGCGATGGTTCCGCGCTGGATGCCGGTGATGGTCACGCCGCCATCGCCCATATCCAGCCCCATTTCCTCGGCCAGGGCCGGGTTCATGTTGGCCACCGTGGCACCCGCGAAAGGAACCTTGCCGTCGATGGTGGCGCTGTCACGCGGCGGCTGTTCCGGCGGCGCTTCCAGCGCCACCGTCAAAGTGAGATTCTGGCCCCGCCGGTTGATGCCGACCGCCGCCGTGCCCCCCGCCGCCAAGGTGGCGATGCGGAAACGCAGCGCATCCCCATCCTCGACCGCACGGCCATTGACCGACAAAACGACATCGCCGACCTTCAGCCCCGCCCGTTCGGCCGGGCCGCCCTTGTGCAATCCGCTGACCAGCACGCCCACCGGCCGCTCCAACCCCAGATCCTGGAACATCTCGGCGGTCACGCTTTGCCCTGAGGCTCCCAGCCAGGGGCGCACCGCCTTACCGCCCGAGGAAATCCCCGCCAGCACTGCCTTGACCAGCGACGTCGGGATGGCGAACCCGATCCCGATCGAACCACCGCCCTGGCCGGAGGAGAAAATAGCGGTATTGATGCCGACCAGCCGCCCTTCGACATCGACCAGCGCGCCGCCGGAATTGCCAGGATTGATCGCCGCGTCGGTCTGGATAAAGGAGCGGTAATCCGAAATGCCGACCGAGGTTCGCGCCAGCGCCGACACGATCCCCATCGTCACCGTCTGGCCGACGCCGAACGGATTGCCGACCGCCAGCACCAGGTCGCCGACTTCGAGCGCATCGGAATCGCCCATCGGCAGAACCGGAAGCGCATGAGCGTCGTGAATCCGCAAGACGGCCAGATCGGTCTTTTCATCCGTCCCGACCAGTTCGGCGTCGAATTCGCGCTTGTCCGCCAGCACCACGGTGATTTGATCGGAATCGCGGATGACATGATAGTTGGTCAGCACCGTTCCGTCCGCGCCGACGATCACGCCCGATCCCAGCGATTGCTGCACCCGTTCTTGCGGGACGCCAAGCTGATTGCCGAAAAACTGGCGGAACAAAGGATCGGCGAATAGGGGTGAAACCGTGCGCACCACCTTGCGGGTATAGATGTTGACCACCGCCGGCGACACCTTATGCACCACCGGCGCAAAGCTGGCTTTGACATCGGCAAAGGATTGCGGCGGCCGCTGCTCTGCCCCAGCCGGAAGGATCCCGAACAGGAAAAAGACGGCGAGACAGGCGCCGGACAGGCGGGAGAGCATCATGAGCGGGTCCAGATTCTTTCGGATATGCGCGGAAGAGGCCGCAGTTTAGCACCCACAAAATGAAAGAGCAGCCCCCATGCGGGGGCTGCCCTCATACCATCACGTTTCCGCCATTCGTTCATCCGATTGATGAACGGACGGGGATGCGTGTTTTTACTCTTCGTCCGACGCGGCCACCTGAACCGGGCCGCTATCCTTGCCCTTGGCGCTCACGTCGCGGTCGATCAGCTCGATGATCGCCATCGGGGCGGCGTCGCCATAGCGGAAACCCGCCTTCAAGACGCGCGTGTAGCCGCCCTGACGCTCTTTGTAGCGATCGGCCAGGGTCGTGAACAGCTTGCCGACGATCTTTTCGTCCTTGATCACGGCCAGCGCCTGACGGCGGGCGTGAAGGTCGCCGCGCTTGCCCAGGGTGATGAGCTTCTCGGCGATGGGACGCAGATCCTTGGCTTTGGGCAGGGTCGTGGTGATCTGCTCATGCTTGAACAGACCATGGGCCAGAGCCGCGAACAACGCCTTGCGGGCCTGGGTTTTACGGTTCAGCTTGCGGCCGGACATTCCGTGACGCATGACGATCACCTCCTTCTATCGCTTGGTCTCAGTGCTTTTGCCCGAGAACCGATTGCTCCCCACGGACGCCCTTTTCACGATCGGCACGCCATGGTCGGGCCACCTTGGCCCTGTCGTAATCTTTTCAGCCCTGTTCCCTCTCCTAGCCCGCCTTAACCGGCGGGCTAGGAAAGATCGGAACCTTAGTAGGGCTCTTCCAGCTTCTTGGCCAGTTCCTCGATATTCTCGGGCGGCCAATTCGGGATTTCCATGCCGAGATGAAGCTGCATGGTCGCCAGCACTTCCTTGATTTCGTTCAAGGATTTGCGGCCGAAATTCGGCGTGCGCAGCATCTCGGCTTCGGTCTTTTGAACCAGATCGCCGATATAGATGATGTTGTCGTTCTTGAGGCAGTTGGCCGAACGGACCGACAGCTCCAACTCGTCCACCTTGCGCAGGAGGTTCTTGTTGAAGGGCAGTTCGTCCTTCTTCTCTTCCTCGGTAACGATCTGCGGCTCGTCGAAATTGATGAACAGCTGCAACTGATGCTGAAGGATCCGCGCGGCCAGGGCCACGGCGTCCTCCGGCGTCACCGCGCCGTTGGTCTCGATCTGCATCGACAGCCGGTCATAATCGGTGACCTGGCCGACGCGGGTGTTGTCGACCTTGTAGGCGACCCGGCGGATCGGCGAGAAGATCGCATCGATCGGGATCAGGCCGATCGGCGAATCCTCGGTCCGGTTCTGCGCCGCCGGAACATAGCCTTTGCCCGTCTCGACGGTCAGTTCCATGTTCAGCACCGCGCCCTGATCCAGGGTGCACAGCACCAGTTCGGGGTCCATGATCTCGATGTCATGGCCGGTCTCGATCTGCTTGGCGCGCACTTCGCCGGGGCCGGTGGCCTTCAGCGTCATCCGCTTCGGCCCTTCGCCATGCATCCGCAGACCCAGCGTTTTGACGTTAAGGATGATGTCGGTGACATCTTCGCGCACGCCGGGGATCGACGAGAACTCGTGCAGCACGCCGTCGATCTGGATGGCCGTGACGGCCGCCCCCTGCAACGACGACAACAGAACCCGACGCAGGGCGTTGCCCAAAGTCAGGCCGAAGCCCCGTTCCAGCGGCTCGGCGATCACCGTGGCGCTACGCGCCGCATCCGCGCCGGATTCGATGACGAGCTTGTTCGGTTTGATCAGTTCTTGCCAGTTACGTTGAATCACGAGCGTCGCCTCATGCCTGGGGGAGAACGGCGAAAGCCGTCCCAACTGCAACGGCACTGCCGCCGGCCCGTTCGGACCGGCGGTGCGCCAAGAAATACCGCAAAGATCCCTTAGACCCGCCGGCGCTTGCGCGGACGGCAGCCATTGTGCGGGATCGGAGTAACGTCGCGGATCGAGGTGATGGCGAAACCGACGGACTGCAGCGCGCGCAGCGCCGATTCACGCCCGGCGCCAGGCCCCTTGACCTCGACTTCCAACGTACGCATGCCATGCTCGGCGGCCTTGCGGCCGGCGTCCTCGGCCGCGACCTGCGCGGCGTAGGGCGTCGATTTGCGCGAGCCCTTGAAGCCCTGCATGCCCGAGGACGACCAGGCGATCGTATTGCCCTGCGCGTCGGTGATCGTGATCATGGTGTTGTTGAACGTGGCGTTCACATGGGCCACGCCGGCGGAAATGTTCTTGCGTTCGCGCCGGCGGGGACGCTGAGTGGCGGGCTTAGCCATACTACTTCGTAACCTTCTTCTTGCCGGCGATCGGCTTGGCGGGACCCTTACGGGTACGGGCATTGGTGTGGGTCCGCTGCCCATGGACCGGCAGACCGCGCCGGTGACGCAGACCACGATAACAGCCCAGATCCATCAGCCGCTTGATATTCATCGCAACTTCACGCCGGAGGTCGCCCTCGACATGATATTCGCGGTCAATCAGCTCACGAATCTTCAGCACATCATCATCGGAGAGCTGATTAACCCGCCGATCCTCCGGAATGCCGACCTTCTCGATGATCTGCCGAGCCTTGGTCTGGCCGATCCCGTGAATATAGGTCAGCGCGATCTCAACCCGCTTATTAGTCGGGATATTTACGCCAGCGATACGCGCCACCGCTTACTCCTTCACCGAAATAGAACAAACGCCCTGCCCCTCATGAGGCCGGGAAACAAAGGTGGGCGATTATAGGGCGATTCGACGCCCTGTCAATCAGCCTTGACACCATCAATGAGTTCCTTGAGACGAGCCGTAACCGTGCCGATGGGCAAGGTCCCGTCCACAATCGCAAGGACACCTTTCGCGCCATAGTAGGGCAGAAGCGGGGCGGTCTGCTCGTGGTAGGCGGCAAGCCGTGAGCTCACCGTCTCCGCATTGTCGTCCTTGCGGCGCAGGAACTCGGTCCCGCCGCAAGAATCGCACACCCCGTCCACCTTGGGACGCTGAAACTTGTCATGATAACCGGCGCCGCATTTAGCGCAGGAGAACCGGCCCGTGATGCGCTCGACGATCAGACTGTCGGGCACCTGAATCTCGATCGCGAGATCGATCTTCTCGCCATTCTCGGCCATCATCTTGTCCAAAGCCTCGGCCTGGGCCACGGTCCGCGGGAAGCCATCCAGAATGGCCCCCTTGGCGTCGCCCAGATTGCGCATGCGCTCGGCGATGATGCCGATGACGATATCGTCCGACACCAGCTTGCCCGCATCCATCACGGCCTTGGCCTTCTTGCCGATCTCGCTTCCCGACGCCACCGCCGCACGCAGCATGTCGCCTGTCGAAAGCTGAACCAGCCCGTAATCCTCTTCCAGGCGCTTAGCCTGGGTCCCCTTGCCGCCTCCGGGCGGTCCCAACAGGATCAGATGCATCCCCTAGCCTCTTTTGCCGCGCAGCTTAGCCTTTTTGATCAGACCCTCATATTGGTGCGCAAGCAAATGCGACTGGATCTGTCCGACCGTGTCGATGGTCACCGTGACCACGATCAGAAGGCTGGTGCCGCCGAAATAGAACGGAACCTGAAGACGGCTGATCAGAATTTCCGGCAGAACCGATATCCCGGCGAGATAGATGGCGCCGACCACGGTCAGACGCGTCAGCACATAGTCGAGATAGTCTGCGGTGTTCTTGCCCGGACGGATGCCGGGGATAAAGCCGCCATGCTTCTTCAAATTGTCCGCCGTATCGACCGGGTTAAAGACCACGGCGGTATAGAAGAACGCAAAGAAAAGAATCAGCCCCATATAGATGGCTAGATAAAGCGGCTGTCCGCGTCCCATCAGGGCGGTCAGCGTGCTCATCCATTCCGGCCCCGATCCGGCCATGAAGCTGGCCACCGTGATCGGCATCAGCAGGATCGAGCTGGCGAAGATCGGCGGGATAACGCCGGACGTGTTCAGCTTCAAAGGCAGATGGCTCGATTCGCCGCCATAGGTCTTGTTGCCGACCTGGCGCTTCGGATACTGCACGATGATGCGCCGCTGGGCGCGTTCCATGAACACGATAAAGGCGATGATCGCGATCGCCATCACGATCAGGAAGATGATCAGCGCCGCCGACAGGGCGCCGGTGCGCCCCAGTTCCAGGGTGCCGGCGACGGCATGGGGCAGATTGGCGACGATGCCGGCGAAGATGATCAGCGAAATGCCGTTGCCGACGCCGCGCGCGGTGATCTGTTCGCCCAGCCACATCAGGAACATGGTGCCGCCGACCAGCGTAATCACGGTGGTGAAGCGGAAGAACATGCCCGGATCGAACACGGCCGAAGGCCCGCCGCCACCCATGCTTTCAAGACCGACGGCGATGCCGTAGGCCTGAACGGCGGCGATGGCGACGGTGCCCAAGCGGGTATATTGGTTGATCCGCTTGCGTCCCGCCTCGCCTTCCTTCTTGACCGCCTCCAGGCTCGGCACCACGGTCGTCAAGAGCTGCATGATGATCGAGGCGGAGATGTAAGGCATGATGTTCAGGGCAAAGATCGTCATGCGCGACAACGCGCCGCCCGCGAACATGTCGAACATCCCCAGGATGCCGCTGCCGGTCTGCTTGAAGATATCGGCCAGGATATGGGGATCAATGCCGGGAACGGGAATCCAGGTTCCCAACCGATAGATCACCAGCGCACCCAGCGTAAACCAGATGCGCTTCTTAAGCTCGGTGGCTTTGGAAAGGACACCCAGATTGAAGCTGGATGCGAGCTGTTCGGCGGCGGATGCCATTACGTCTCCCCGGATACCTGACAGAAAAGGTCGGTCGAGAGGCTCCGGTTAGGGAGCGCTCTCTTCAACCGCACCGGCGCCAAGGACGATGACCTTGCCGCCCGCCTTTTCAACCGCCTCACGCGCAGAGGCCGTAACGCCCGCGACCTCGATGGTCAGGCAAGCCGTCAGCGCGCCGCGCCCCAGAAGGCGCACGCCGTCCTTGACCGCGCTGACCAGGCCAGCCTTGACCAGGGTCTCGGCAGTGACCGTCTGAGCGACGTCCAGACGGCCATTATCGACCGCCCGCTGCAGCCGGTCGAGATTGACCAGGACGTAGTCCTTGCGCGACAGGGCGTTGAAGCCCCGCTTCGGCAGACGGCGGTAGATCGGCATCTGACCGCCTTCAAAGCCGTTGATGGCCACGCCGGTACGGGAGCTCTGGCCCTTGACGCCGCGACCGGCCGTCTTGCCCTTGCCCGAACCGATGCCGCGGCCGACGCGCTTCTTGATCTTGTGCGCGCCCGGATTATCGCGAAGTTCGTTGAGTTTCATCTCTCATTCCCCGTCGATGCGCACGAGATGGCGCACCTTGTCGATCATGCCGCGGACGGCGGGCGTATCTTCGAGCTCGCGGGTGCGATGCATCTTGTTCAGGCCCAGCCCGACCAGAGTCGCCCGCTGCTCCTCGGGGCGGCCGATGGGGCTGCCCGTCTGGGTCACCTTGATGGTCTTCTTCGCCATGACGATCAGGCCTCCTTGGCAACCGCGGCGACGCCGTCACGGCGTCCGACGATATCGCCAACCTTGCGGCCACGCTTGGCGGCGATGGCGCGCGGGCTGGAAACGCCGGTCAGGGCGTCAAAGGTCGCCTTGACCATGTTATGCGGGTTCGAGGTGCCGATGCACTTCGCCACGACGTCCTGGACGCCCATGGTCTCGAACACCGCACGCATCGGGCCGCCGGCGATGATGCCGGTACCGGCCGGAGCGGCGCGCAGCACCACGCGACCGGCGCCGAAATGGCCGTTCGCATCGTGATGCAGGGTCCGCCCCTCGCGCAGGGCAACGCGGATCATGTTGCGCTTGGCCTGCTCGGTCGCCTTGCGGATGGCTTCCGGGACCTCGCGGGCCTTGCCGGAACCATAGCCGACACGGCCCTTGGCGTCGCCGACGACGACCAGAGCCGCGAAGGCGAAGCGGCGGCCACCCTTGACCACCTTGGCGACACGGTTGATATGGACCAGCTTATCGACGAGATCGCTCTCCTCGCGGTCTCTCGACTCGGGACGCTGGCCGCGCGAGCCACGCTCGCCGCGCTCGCGGCCCTGCCGCTCTCCGCGCTCGGAATTAGGATTGCGTGCCATATGCTCTCGATCCTTCAGAAGGACAGCCCGCCTTCGCGGGCCGCATCGGCCAGGGCCTTGACCCGACCATGATAGATATAACCCCCACGGTCGAACACCACCTCGGTGATGCCCGCCTTGAGCGCCCGTTCAGCGATCAGCTTGCCGACCAAAGTGGCGGCGGCGATATCCGCACCGGTCTTCAGCTCGCTCTTCAGCGCGCCTTCGAGCGACGAAGCGGCGGCCAGCGTGGCCCCCTTGGCATCGTCGATGACCTGAACGTAGATATGCTTGGACGAACGGAACACCGAAAGACGCGGGCGATTGCCCGCCTTCTTCCTGAGAGTATAGCGGTTGCGCTGCTGACGGCGCAGGAAAAGCTCTTTCGACGACAACATGGCGCGGCCCTACTTCTTCTTTCCTTCCTTGCGGAGGATGGTTTCGGTTTCGTACTTGACGCCCTTGCCCTTATAGGGTTCGGGACCCCGGAAAGCGCGGATTTCGGCAGCGACCTGCCCAACCCGCTGGCGATCCTTGCCGGACACCGAGATGCTGGTAGGCTTATCGCAGCGAATCGTCACCTCTTCGGGGATCGGATAGGCGATATCGTGCGAATAGCCAAGCTGCAGCTGCAGGACATTGCCCTGGACCGCGGCGCGATAGCCGACGCCGTTGATCTCGAGATTGATGGTGAAGCCATCCGACACGCCCTTGACCATATTGTTGATCAAAGCGCGCGTGGTGCCCCACAGCATGCGGGCGCGTTTGCCCTCATGACGAGGCTTGACCCACACCAGATTGCCGTCCAGAGACGCTTCCACATCATCGGCGACACTGAGCGTCGAAACGCCCAGCTTGCCTTTCGCGGAAACCTGGGAACCGGCCACGGAAACAGTGACGCCATCTGGCACCACCACAGGATATTTGCCGACACGTGACATCTTCGCGTTCCCTTATCCTAGAAGACCCGGCACAAGACTTCGCCGCCCACATTGGCGGCGCGGGCCTCGGCATCGGACATCACGCCGCGCGGCGTCGACAGGATCGAGATACCCAGCCCGTTCGAAACGCGGGGCAGGTCCTTGATCTTGGAATAGACGCGGCGGCCAGGCTTGGAAATGCGGGCGATCTCACGAATCACCGGCAGGCCCTCATGATATTTCAGCTCGATCACGAGCTCGGAAATACCAGCGCGGACATCCTGTTCAGCATAACCACGAATAAAGCCTTCGCGCTTCAAAACTTCCAGCACGTTGGCGCGGAGACGGGAAGCGGGCGCAATCACAGAGCTCTTGCGAGCCATCTGGCCATTGCGAATCCGCGTCAGCATGTCCCCAAGGGGATCGGTCATCATCTCGGGGCTCTCCTTACCAACTCGACTTGACCATGCCGGGAATCTGGCCCCTGGAGCCCAGATCCCGCAATTGGACACGGCACAGCTTGAACTTGCGATAATTGCCACGCGGGCGGCCGGTCACGGCGCACCGCAAACGGACGCGCGTTGCCGACGAATTGCGGGGCAGTTCAGCCAATTTCAGCACCGCCTCGAACCGATCTTCGGGGGAGGCGGAGGCGTTCCGGATGAGAGCCTTCAACTTAGCGCGACGATCAGCATACTGCTTCGTCATCTTTTCGCGCTTTTTGTTCCGCTCGACCGAGCTTGTCTTTGCCATGGTGATCTCCTGCCCGCTCAGCCGACGAACGGCATGTCGAAGCCCTTGAGCAGCGCCTTGCACTCCTCGTCGGTCTTCGCACTGGTGACGAAAATGATGTCCATGCCCCGGATGCGATCGACGCGGTCGTAATCGACCTCGGCGAACACGATCTGCTCCTTCAGGCCCATGGCGTAGTTGCCACGGCCGTCAAAGCTCTTGCCCGGGACACCCCGGAAATCGCGCACGCGCGGCAAGGCGATCGTGATCAGACGATCCAGGAACTCATACATCCGTTCTTTGCGCAGCGTCACCTTGGTGCCGACCATCTGGCCTTCACGCAGCTTGAAGGACGCGATCGAGGTCTTGGCGCGCAGCACCAGCGGCTTCTGGCCGCTGATCGCGGTCAGATCGGCGACCGCGCCCTCGATCTTCTTGGCGTCCTGGGCAGCTTCGCCCACGCCCATGTTGATGACGATTTTTTCCAGACGCGGAACCTCGAGCGCGTTGCCGTAGCCGAACTGCTCCTGAAGGTTCTTGCGGATGACGGTGTCATAATGCTCGCGAAGACGCGCAGCCATTTTTCCCACTCCCCTCAGTGATCGATCTGCTCGCCCGATTTCCGGGCGATGCGGACCTTGCGGCCGTCTTCCAGCACCTTGAAGCCGATACGGGTCGGCTCCTGGTTCTTCGGATCGACATGCGCGACGTTCGAGACGTGAATGGCGGCTTCCTTGCGCACCAATCCGCCCTGGTTGTTCATGCTGGGCCGCGTGTGGCGGACAACCATGTTGACGCCCTGGACGACCACCCGGTTATCTTCCGGGCGCACGCTCAGAACCTCGCCTTTCTTGCCCTTATCCTTGCCGGCGATCACGACCACGTGATCACCCTTTCTCACTTTCGCAGCCATCACAACACCTCGGGGGCCAGGGAAATGATCTTCATGAACTTCTTGCCCCGGAGCTCGCGCGTCACCGGCCCGAAGATACGGGTTCCGATGGGCTCGCCCTGCTTGTTGATCAGCACGGCGGCATTGCGGTCGAAGCGGATCGCCGACCCGTCGCTGCGGCGGATTTCCTTCGCCGTGCGCACGATGACGGCCCGGTGCACGTCGCCCTTTTTCACACGGCCGCGGGGGATCGCTTCCTTGATCGACACCACGATCACGTCGCCAATGGTGGCGATGGTGCGGTGAGACCCTCCCAGGACCTTGATGCACTGCACCCGGCGGGCTCCCGAATTATCGGCGACATCCAGGTTGGTTTGCATCTGGATCATATCGAGTTCTTCCTTTTGCTATCGAGACGATGCGGTGTCTTACGACGCCGCGTCGTCGGCGATGACGGTCCAGCTCTTGGTCTTCGAAATCGGCGCGCATTCGATGATGCGGACCGAATCCCCGACCTTGCAGCTGTTGTTCTCATCGTGAGCGCTGTACTTCTTCGAGCGCTTGATGAATTTCTTGTAAACGGGATGCATGACCCGGCGCTCGACACGGACCACGACGGTCTTGTCCATGGCGTCGGACACCACCACCCCTTGCAGAATGCGCTTGGGCATCTTCTAACCTCAGAACGTTAAGACGCGGCCCGGGCAGCGCCCAGGATCGTCTTGATGGTGGCGATTTCCCGGCGCACCTGACGCACGCGGGCGGTATTCTCCAACTGGCCGGACGCCTTTTGGAACCTCAGATTGAACTGTTCCTTCTTGAGATCAAGAAGACGGTCCGCGAGCTGATCCGGAGTCTGGGCCCGCAATTCGGTGGCTGACCATCTCAGGCCTCCCCAGCCAGGCGTTGCACAAACTTGGTCTTGATCGGCAGCTTCGCCGCCGCGAGCAGGAAACCCTGCCGCGCGATCGGCTCAGGCACGCCGTCCACCTCGAAAATGATGCGGCCGGGCTTGACGCGGGCGCACCAGAATTCAGGCGCGCCCTTGCCCGAGCCCATGCGCACTTCGGCGGGCTTGGAAGACACGGGCAGGTCGGGGAAGATGCGAATCCACACCCGGCCCTGGCGCTTCATGTGACGAGTCAGCGCACGACGGGCCGCCTCGATCTGACGCGCCGTCAGACGTTCGGGCTCCAAGGCTTTCAGGCCATAGGCGCCGAAATTGAGTTCGAATCCGCCCTTGGCGTTGCCGTGAATACGGCCTTTGTGCGCCTTGCGGAACTTCATGCGTTTCGGGCTAAGCATTTCTGATCACGTCCTTGGATTGAATTAGCGCGAGGGCGCGGGCTGCGCTTCAAGAGCGCGCTTATCCTGCGCCATCGGGTCGTGCGCCATGATCTCGCCCTTGAACACCCAGACCTTGACACCGCAGGTGCCATAGGTGGTCTTGGCGGTGGCGACGCCGTAATCGACATCGGCGCGCAGGGTGTGCAGCGGCACGCGGCCTTCGCGGTACCACTCCATGCGAGCGATCTCGGCGCCGCCCAGACGGCCGGAGCAATTGATCCGGATGCCCTGGGCGCCCAGACGCATCGCCGACTGCACGGCGCGCTTCATGGCGCGGCGGAAGGCGACGCGGCGTTCCAGCTGCTGGGCGATGTTCTCGGCCACCAGCTGAGCGTCCAGTTCCGGCTTGCGGATCTCGACGATGTTCAAGTGAACGTCGCTGCCCGTCATCTTCGACAGAGCCCGGCGCAACACCTCGATATCGGCGCCTTTTTTGCCGATCACCACGCCCGGACGGGCGGTGTGGATGGTGACGCGCGCCTTCTTGGCGGGCCGCTCGATGACCACCCGCGACACACCGGCCTGAACCAGGCGGCGGTGCAGATATTCGCGGAGCTTCAGATCCTCGTGCAGCAGCTTGGCGTAATCGTCATCGGCATACCAACGCGAATCCCAGGTGCGGTTGATGCCAAGGCGAAGGCCGAGCGGATTGACTTTCTGACCCATGGTTTAAGCCTTCTTCTCGTTGGTGGCATCTTCGCGCTCGGACACGATCACCGTCAGGTTGCTGAACGGCTTGGCGATTCTGCCGGTGCGTCCACGCGCGCGGGCGCGCCAACGCTTCATCACCATGCTCTGGCCGACGAAAGCCTCGCTCACCACCAGCCGATCGACATCGAGCTGGTGGTTGTTCTCGGCATTCGCGATCGCCGACTGCAGGACCTTCTTGACGTCCTGGGCGATCCGGCGGCGCGAGAAGGTGAGCTGGGCCAGGGCCGTCTCGACTTCCAGACCGCGGATCGACTGCGCAACCAGGTTAAGCTTGCGGGGACTGGTCCGGATCGAGGAGGAGATGGCCTTCGCCTTATTCTCCGCAAGATCGCGCGGGGCGGTTTTCTTGCTCATCGTTATTTCCTCTTCGCCTTCTTGTCCACAGCATGACCGTGATAGGTGCGAGTCGGCGAGAATTCACCGAACTTGTGACCGACCATGTTCTCTGTCACCAGCACGGGGATGAACTTGGCGCCGTTATAGACGCCGAAGGTCAAGCCCACGAACTGGGGAATGATGGTGGAACGACGCGACCACATCTTGATCACTTCGTTGCGCCCCGACGACCTAGCTTTGTCCGCCTTCTTAAGAAGGTAGCCGTCGATGAAGGGGCCTTTCCAAACGGAACGAGCCATCCGTCCCTCCTCTACTTAGCCAGGTGGCGACGGCGCATAATCAGCTTATCCGTCTTTTTGTTGTTGCGAGTCTTCTTGCCTTTGGTCGGCTTGCCCCACGGCGTGACCGGGTGACGGCCGCCCGAGGTCCGGCCTTCACCACCGCCATGGGGGTGATCGACCGGGTTCATGGCGACGCCGCGGACATGCGGGCGGAAGCCCAGCCAACGGGTGCGGCCGGCCTTGCCCAGGCTGATATTCTGCCGGTCCGGGTTGGACACCGCGCCGATCGTGGCCATGCACTCGCCGCGCACCATGCGCAGCTCGCCCGAGGACAGGCGGATCTGAGCATAGCCCTGATCCTTGCCCACCAACTGGACATAGGTGCCGGCGGACCGGGCCAGCTGACCGCCCTTGCCGGCTTTCAGCTCGACATTATGGACGATGGTGCCGACCGGAATATTCTTCAGCGGCAGAGCGTTGCCCGGCTTGATGTCCGCGCGCAGGCCCGAAATCACCTGATCGCCGACGCCGAGGCGCTGCGGGGCCAGGATATAGGCCTTAACGCCGTCTTCGTAGCGGATCAGGGCGATGAATGCGGAACGATTGGGATCATATTCCAACCGCTCGACCGTCGCTGCCATGTCGAACTTGGTGCGCTTGAAATCGATCAGACGATAACGGCGCTTATGCCCGCCGCCACGGAAGCGCACGGTGATGCGCCCGGTGTTGTTGCGGCCACCAGATTTGCGCAGACCCTGGGTCAGACTGACCTCGGGCTTGCCCTTCCACAGTTCCGAACGGTCGATCAGCACCAGCTGACGCTGTCCCGGAGTCGTGGGCTTGTAATTCTTCAACGGCATGAGCCTACACCCCCGTCGTCACGTCGATGCTGTGACCCTCGGCCAAGGACACGACCGCCTTCTTGACGTCCTTGCGCTTGCCGATGACACCCTTGAAACGCTTCGTCTTGCCCTTTTGGATCAGGGTGTTGACGGCCTTGACCTCGACCTTGAACACCGCCTCGACGGCGGCCGCGATCTCGCCCTTGGACGCATCCAAAGGAACGCGGAAGGTCACCTGGTTGTGCTCACTGGACAGCGTCGCCTTCTCGGTAATCACCGGAGAGCGCACGATGTCGTAAGCCTTTTCCTGGCTGATCTTGCTCTTTTTCATTTCAGTCGGGCCTCCAGGGCTTCCACCGCGTCCTTGGTCAGGACCAGCTTGTTGCGCCGCAGGATGTCGTAGACGTTGGCGCCCTGCTGGGGCAGCACATCCACGAAAGGCAGGTTGCGCGACGCCAGGGCGAAGTTGGTATCAAGCGTCACGCCGTCGATGACGAGCGCGTTCGCCAGATCCAGCTTGGCCAGCTTCGCGGCCAGCTCCTTGGTCTTCGGCGACGGCATCGCCGCCTTGTCCAGCACCACCAGATTGCCTTCGGCGGCTTTGGCCGACAAAGCGATCCGGAGCGCCAGGGCGCGAACCTTCTTGTTCAGATCGAAAGCATGCGAGCGCACCACCGGGCCAAAGATGACCCCGCCGCCACGGAACTGCGCCGAACGCAGGCTGCCTTGGCGGGCGCGACCGGTGCCCTTCTGCTTGAAAGGCTTCTTGGTCGTGCCAGAAACCTCGCCGACCTGCTTGGTCTTGTGCGTGCCCGCCCGGCGACGGGCGAGCTGATAATTCACCATGCGCACCAGGATGTCGGGACGCACGGCGACCCCGAACACCTCATCGGCCAGCTCGATCGAGCCGGCGCTCTGGGCGTCGATAGTGATCACGTCGATCTTCATCGCCCTTAATCCTTCTGCTCAGGGGCATCAGCCGAGGGAGCGGCCTTGACACCGGCGGGGAAGGGAACGTTCTCGGGCAGCTTGCGCTTCACCGCATCGCGGATCAGCACCCAACCGCCTTGAGAACCAGGCACAGCGCCCTTGACCAGGATCAAGCCGCGATCGGTGTCGGTCGACACCACCGCAAGGCTCTGCGTGGTCACCTGCACGTCGCCCATGTGTCCAGCCATCTTCTTGTTCTTGAAGACCTTGCCGGGGTCCTGACGCTGACCCGTCGACCCATGGGAGCGGTGCGAGACGGAAACGCCGTGAGAGGCTTCCAAACCGCGGAAATTATGCCGCTTCATAGCACCGGCAAATCCCTTGCCGATGGTCGTGCCCGTAACATCCACATACTGGCCGGCGACGAAATGGCTGGCTGCCAATTCGGTGCCGACATCAAGCAGTGCGTCGGGGCTGACACGGAACTCCACCATCTTCTTGGAGGGTTCCACCTTCGCCTTGGCGAAATGGCCACGTTGAGCCTTGGCCACATTTTTGACCTTGGCCAAGCCGGAGCCGAGCTGAACGGCGCAATAGCCGTCCGTTTCCTCAGAGCGGGTCGAGACTACCTTACAGGCATCGACCTTCAACACGGTGACGGGCACATGGGTGCCGTCCTCGGTGAAGATACGGGTCATGCCGACCTTCTGGGCGATGAGACCGGATCGCATCGTCTGTTCCTTACAACTTAATCTCGACGTCCACGCCGGCGGCGAGATCGAGCTTCATGAGCGCATCGACCGTCTGCGGAGTCGGATCAACGATATCCAGCAGCCGCTTGTGCGTGCGAATTTCAAACTGCTCCCGCGACTTCTTGTCGATGTGCGGGCTACGGTTCACGGTGAATTTCTCAATGCGCGTCGGCAACGGAATCGGGCCGCGCACCTGAGCGCCGGTCCGCTTGGCGGTATTGACGATCTCGCGCGTCGACTGGTCGAGCACGCGATGATCAAACGCCTTCAAGCGGATGCGTATGTTCTGACTGTCCATGCTATTCAAAAATCCGTTCGTCCCTGAATCTTCCGCCCCCATCGAGAGATGAGGGCGGAAGCGGGCGGTTATGACACTATTCGATGATCTTGGCAACCACGCCGGCGCCGACGGTGCGTCCGCCTTCGCGAATAGCGAAGCGCAGACCCTCGTCCATGGCGATCGGAGCGATCAATTCGATCTCCATCGTCACGTTATCGCCGGGCATCACCATCTCCGTGCCTTCGGGCAGATGAACCGTGCCCGTCACGTCGGTGGTGCGGAAATAGAACTGCGGACGATAGTTGGTGAAGAACGGCGTGTGACGGCCACCCTCTTCCTTCGTCAGCACATAGGCCTCGGCCTTGAACTTCGTGTGCGGCGTGATCGACCCCGGAGCCGCCAGAACCTGGCCGCGCTCGACATCCTCACGCTTGGTGCCGCGAAGCAGAGCGCCGATGTTGTCGCCGGCCTCGCCCTGATCGAGCAGGCGGCGGAACATCTCGACGCCCGTGACCGTCGTCTTCGTCGTCGCGCGGATGCCGACGATCTCGATTTCTTCGCCGACCTTGACGACACCACGCTCAACGCGGCCCGTCACAACCGTGCCACGGCCCGAGATCGAGAAAACGTCTTCGATCGGCATCAGGAACGGACGGTCCTTCGGACGCTCCGGCTGCGGGATGTAGTTGTCAACAGCCTCCATCAGCTCCAGGATCGCGTCACGGCCCATCTTCGGGTCGCCGTCTTCCAGCGCAACCAGAGCCGAACCCTTGACCACCGGAATGTCGTCGCCGGGGAAGTCGTAAGACGAAAGAAGCTCGCGCACTTCCATCTCGACCAGTTCCAGCAATTCCGGATCGTCGACCATGTCGACCTTGTTCATGAAAACGACCAGAGCCGGAACGCCGACCTGACGCGCAAGCAGAATGTGCTCGCGGGTCTGGGGCATCGGGCCGTCGGCCGCCGAAACAACCAGGATCGCGCCGTCCATCTGCGCCGCGCCCGTGATCATGTTCTTCACATAGTCGGCGTGGCCGGGGCAGTCCACATGCGCGTAGTGACGGTTCTTCGTCTCATACTCGACATGCGACGTCGAAATCGTGATCCCGCGCGCCTTCTCTTCAGGCGCCTTGTCAATCTGGTCGTACGCCGTGAACGTCGCACCGCCAGTTTCCGCAAGAACCTTCGTGATCGCCGCCGTCAGTGACGTCTTGCCATGGTCAACGTGACCGATCGTGCCAACGTTGCAGTGCGGCTTCGTCCGCTCAAACTTTGCCTTCGCCATTGTCTCCACTCCGTCTTACTGATCGGTCCGGGACCGCATCGTCAAGGTGGTTACCATCAGGGTTATGGGCCCCGTTAATCCCCAGTTCACTCACTGCCGTTCGACGTAACGCTCGAACCGCATGCTGTAATGGGCCCGCCCCTGACTTGCCGAACGCACGTCGGTGGCGTAGCCGAACATTCCTTCCAACGGCACCGACGCCACGACGATCGATGTCGTGGCGCGCATGCCGATATCGCTGATCTGGCCGCGCCGCCGCTTCAGATCGTCCAGGACGGCCCCAACGAATTCCTGGGGCACGGCCACCTCGACCTGCATAACGGGCTCCAGAAGCACAGGGCCTGCCTTCTGGACGGCACGGCGAAAAGCCTCCCTGGCCGCGATACCGAACGACGCCGCCGAAGCGGCGCTGTCTGCGCCATCGATCAAGGTAACGGCGATATCGACAACCGGGAATCCGGACAAGATACCACCAAGCGCCGCCTGACGCACCTCTTCCTCGATGGTCCGCACAACATCTTCCGGCAGGGCGCCCGCCATACCATCGGTGAACGCGACACCCGCCCCTGACGAAGCCGGTTCGACCCGAAGGCCGACCCGGAGCGGGCCCCCGCCCATATCCGGCGTCTCGCGCAGCGAGACGATTTCCTCAGCCACCGCCGTCACCGTTTCACGGTAGGCGATCTGCGGCCTCCCCGCCTGCACGGCGACGCCGAACTCGCGGGTCAAACGGTTGAGCGCGACATCAAGGTGCAGCTCACCCATTCCTCCGATCGCCGTCCGTCCCGTCTCCGCATCGGCAAAGACCTTCAGGGAGGGATCTTCGGCGGCCAGATGTTCCAGCGCCGCGTCCATGCCCGCCTGATCGGCCTCGCTCTTCGGTTCCAAAGCCACCGAGACCACCGGCTCGGGGAAAGCCATCCGTTCCAGCAGCAGCGGCGCGTCGATCGCGCACAGCGTGTCACCGGTCGTCGTGCCTTCAAGGCCCGTCAGCGCGACGATATCACCCGCTCGCGCTTCAACAATCTCTTCGCGGGCATTGGCGTGCATCTGCACCATGCCCCGGACCTGCTCGCGCCTGTTCCGCGCGCTGTTCAGGACCCAATCGCCGGTCCGCAACACACCGGAATAAATCCGCAGGAAGGTCAGCGGACCGGCCAGCGGATCATTCATGACCTTAAAGGCCAAAGCGGCGAAGGGTTCGTCGTCGCTGGCCTTGCGTACAATGTTCGCGTCGCGGACATCCGCAATCGCGCCCGGAGCCGGAAGATAATCCGTCACAGCATCCAAAAGCGGCTGGATGCCCCGGTTCCGGAAAGCGGCCCCGCACAGCACCGGTACGAACTCGCCGGCAATCGCGCCATCGCGGATGCAGCGCTTCAGTGTCGCCGGATCGGGATCGCACCCGTCCAAATACGCTTCGAGCACGGCGTCGTCACGTTCGATCACCCGCTCGATCAGTCCGCGCCGCCCGACTTCCGCCGCCGCCGTCATCTCGGGCGGCACCGGGCCTTCTTCCGCGTCCAGGCCCGGCGTTTCTGTCTTCCAGACCAGCGCGGCATTCCGCACCAGATCAACCAGACCGACGAAACCGGCTTCGGCGCCGATCGGCAGATGCAGCGCCAGGGGCTCCGCCCCCAATCGGCTCTGGATCATCGCCACGGTCCGATCGAAATCGGCGCCGGCGCGATCCATCTTATTGACGAAACACAGCCTGGGGACGCCGTAGCGGTCGGCCTGCCGCCAGACGGTCTCGGACTGAGCCTCGACCCCGGAAACGGCGTCGAACACCGCAATCGCCCCGTCCAGCACCCTCAAGGACCGCTCGACTTCAGCCGTGAAGTCGATATGGCCGGGCGTGTCGATCAGATTGATGCGGTACCCGTTCCAGAAGCAGGTGGTCGTGGCCGAAGTGATCGTGATGCCGCGTTCCTGCTCTTCCTCCATCCAGTCCATCGTCGCGGTGCCATCCTGCACTTCGCCGATATGACGGGATTTTCCGGTATAGAACAAAATCCTCTCGCTCACGGTCGTTTTACCGGCATCGATGTGCGCCATGATGCCGATATTACGATAATGGTCGAGAGGAACGCCGCGAGCCATACCGATGAAACCTTCAGGCCCCGGCCGTTACCAACGGTAGTGCGAGAAGGCCTTGTTGGCCTCGGCCATGCGGTGCGTGTCTTCGCGCTTCTTGACAGCGGAACCGCGATTGTTCGCCGCATCCAGAAGCTCGCCGGACAGACGGTCCACCATGGTGGTTTCGCCGCGCTTGCGGGCATTGTCGATCAGCCAGCGGATGGCCAGCGCCTGGCGGCGCTCGGTGCGCACCTCGACGGGGACCTGGTAGGTGGCGCCGCCGACACGGCGGGAACGCACCTCAAGGGCCGGCTTCACATTGTCCAGGGCGGAATGGAACAGATCGATCGCATCCTGGCCGGTCTTTTGCCCGATCCGGTCGAGAGCGCCATAGACGATCGCCTCGGCGACCGACTTCTTGCCATCGAACATCAGGCAGTTCATGAACTTGGTCAACACCACGTCGCCATATTTGGCGTCCGGATGCACTTCGCGCTTATCAGCGGCGTGACGGCGGGACATTGGTCTTTATCTCCTCACTTCGGACGCTTGGCGCCATACTTGGAACGGCGCTGACGGCGATCTTTCACGCCCTGCGTATCAAGGGTGCCGCGGATAATGTGATACCGGACACCGGGAAGATCCTTGACGCGGCCGCCGCGGATCATCACCACCGAGTGTTCCTGCAAATTATGCCCCTCACCCGGGATATAGCTGGTCACTTCAAAACCGTTGGTCAGGCGCACACGAGCCACTTTACGCAGAGCCGAGTTCGGCTTCTTCGGCGTCGTGGTATAAACGCGGGTGCATACGCCGCGCTTCTGCGGGCATTCCTGCAAGGCCGGCACCTTGTTGCGCGCCACTTCCGGCGCGCGCGGCTTGCGGATCAGCTGGTTAATCGTCGGCATCCATCATTCCCTTTGCCAAATCGAGGCAACGATAAAAAAACACCCAGCGGAGCCCAAGGGCCTCCGGGGCTGTCATCGGGTACCTTGCGCCAACCCGTGCGGCGTTTTCGCTGTGGGTCGAATTTCTTAGGGCAGCAGCGTCTAGGCGGAAGACCTACCACCAGCGCCCCGAGAGGGCCGGATAATAGGGATGCGCCGAAGTCGCGTCAAGCGATTCTCTCCGACGGCGGCTGCCGGAAATTAAATTCCCCTCAACATCACTCTGCGGACATTAACGACTCTTTATGCTCGAGAATTTTGAACATAAAAAATCGCCTTATACACCAAACACCAAGGTTTCCCAGGGGTTCGGCAAAAAGGGGGGTGTCCGCGCCCCCCCAAAGCATTTGAACCGCCTTGCCGCCGCAGCGGCAAGAAAGGGGCCCCGTCCCTGTATGGGAAAGGGCCCCGATCCGTTCCACTCCGTCCCGAAAGGGCCGGAAGGGTTATTCGGCGGCCGGCGGAACGCTCGGCTGTTCCTCGGCCGGCAGCGCCGCCCGGGATTGCGCCGATGCGTCTTCAAGCTCGCGGTCACGCTCGGCCGCAACCTCGCGCAGCCGGTTCATCACCGCGCCGGTACCGGCGGGGATCAGACGGCCGACGATGACGTTTTCCTTCAGGCCGTTCAGTGTATCGACCTTGCCCGACACAGCGGCCTCGGTCAGAACACGGGTCGTTTCCTGGAAGGACGCGGCCGAGATGAAGGAGTGCGTCTGCAGGCTGGCCTTGGTGATGCCCTGAAGCACCGGCACGCCTGCGGCCGGACGTCCCTGTTCGGCGATGACCTTTGCGTTCTCCGCCTCGAAATCGCGCCGATCGACCTGTTCGCCCACCAGAAGCGTGCTGTCGCCGGCGTCCATGATCTCCACCTTCTGCAGCATCTGGCGGACGATCACTTCGATATGCTTGTCGTTGATCTTCACGCCCTGGAGACGATAGACCTCCTGGATTTCGTTGATCAGATAGTTGGCCAGCGCCTCGACACCCATGACTTTCAGGATGTCGTGCGGCACCGGATTGCCATCCATCAGCGAATCGCCCTTGCGGACATAATCGCCTTCCTGAACCGAGATGTGCTTGCCCTTCGGGATCAGATATTCGATCGGATCGCCATCTTCGGGGACCACCAGGATCCGCCGCTTGGACTTGTAATCCTTACCGAATTCAACACGACCGTCGATATCGGCAATGATCGCGTGATCCTTGGGCTTGCGAGCTTCGAACAGTTCGGCGACACGCGGCAGACCGCCGGTGATGTCACGCGTTTTCGAAGATTCGCGGGGAATACGCGCCAACACGTCGCCGGCGTTCACCTTCTGGCCGTTCTCGACCGACAGGATCGCGTCCACCGACATGAAATAACGGGCTTCCAGGCCGTTGGACAGCTGCACCACCTCGCCCTTTTCGTCGCGCAACGTGATCAACGGACGCAGGTCCGAACCGCGCGGCTGCTGCTTCCAATCCACCACCACCTTGCTGGTGATGCCGGTGGCTTCGTCCAGCACCTCGCGCACCGACAGGCCTTCGACCAAATCGACATAATGGGCCACACCCTCGCACTCGGTCAGAATCGGCAGAGTGTAGGGGTCCCATTCCGCCAGCTTGGTGCCCTTGGTCACCTTGGCGCCGGCATCCACCAGCAGCTTGGCGCCGTAGGGAACGCGATGGCGCGCCTTTTCGCGGCCATTGGCGTCGAACAGCACCATTTCGGCGTTGCGCGACATCAGCACCAACTGTCCCGCCGAATTGGTCACCACGCTGCGGTTCAAAAGCTGAACCGTGGCGTCGAAGGCCGATTCGATGTTCGACTGTTCCGCGCCGC
>Ga0265295_1002779_pt1 | contig 26738 bp, 24 predicted proteins | sample Munlansysbiofilm_FD_192503 | JGI IMG/M metagenome (GOLD analysis project Ga0265295, IMG submission 192503) | Leachate microbial communities from a municipal landfill in Southern Ontario, Canada - Methane capture system biofilm | ecosystem: Engineered > Solid waste > Landfill > Unclassified ... | reverse complement strand
TCGCCATTGATGGAAGCGCAAATGCCGCCTTGCTAGCAGCGCAAATACTCTCCCTTAATGACCAGGAATTGGAAGAAAAACTTGCACAAAGACGCCTTGCGGGCGAACAGGCAGTCTTGGATACAAATCAAAGGATACACAGAAGCTTTACCTAGTAAGGCTTTTTTTATTGTGGGAGGTACCGCTATGAAAAAGATGGGGCAATTGTATGAAGGCAAGGCTAAGAAAATCTATGCAACTGACGAGAAGGGTATCTACATTGTCTCGTACAAGGATGATGCTACAGCCTTAAACGGTCTGAAAAAAGGGAACATTGTCGGTAAGGGAGCGATTAACAATAGGATCAGCAATCATTTGATGGCCATGTTGGAAGAGCAGGAGATCCCCACCCACTTGGTTCAGGAGCTCAATGATCGCGAAACTGCTGTCAAAGCTGTGACGATTGTCCCCCTTGAGGTGATAGTGCGCAATATAGCTGCAGGCTCCCTTGCAAAAAGACTGGGTTTGGAAGAAGGGCTCAAGCTTGCCTCTACCGTACTGGAGTTCAGCTACAAGCGTGACGATCTGGGTGATCCTTTGGTGAATGAGTATCATATCAAGGCCCTAGCGTTGGCAAGCGAAGATGATCTTCGTCAGATTAAGGAATATAGCTTACAGATCAACACCATCCTTGGAGCCTATCTGCTGCCCCTTGGGATTGAGTTGGTGGATTTCAAGTTGGAGTTTGGCAAGACAGAAGACGGGACGATCATCTTAGCCGATGAAATCTCACCCGATACCTGCAGGTTCTGGGATACGAAGACTCATGAAAAACTCGATAAGGATCGCTTTAGAAGAGATCTTGGGGGGGTAGAGGATGCCTACAAGGAAGTTCTTTTTCGCCTGATGGGAGGCCTCTGATGGGTTCTCTGCATGAAGAGTGCGGTATTTTCGGTATATATTCCCAGAAGTCTGAGGATGTGGCCTCGCTCTCCTATTACGCCCTCTATGCCCTTCAGCACCGGGGACAGGAGGGTTGTGGAATAGCTCTTAATGAAAGAGGGGTCATTACCTGCCACAAGGACAAGGGGTTGGTGAATGAGGTCTTCAAGGCCGAGACGTTGCATTCCAATGAAGCTTGTCGCATGGCTATTGCCCATGTTCGCTATGGCACGACAGACATCGCATCACGTACCAAAGTCCAACCCTTGGTCATCACCCACCAGAATGGGAGTATGGCCCTTGCCCACAACGGTAGCCTCACCAATGGATCACAGTTGCGTGAGAGGTTGGAGCTTTTAGGTTCCATCTTCCATACCACCGGCGACCCTGAAGTGATCGCATACCTTATAACCCGTAACAGGCTCTGCTGTCCAAGCATTGAGACGGCGATAGAGAAGACCATGGAAGAGATCAAGGGAGCCTACTCGCTCCTGGTCATGTCCCCCTCCAAGCTCATTGCCATCCGCGATCCTTGGGGGTTCAGGCCCCTATGCATAGGCAAGCTTGGGGATGGATATGTATTTGCCTCTGAAAGTTGTGCATTTGATGCAGTGGGAGCTGAGTTTATCAGGGATGTGGAACCCGGGGAGATCGTGGTAGTCGATTCCCACCAAGGTTCAGAACCTACCCTGGTGAGCATCAGGACCTTCTGCAATACCCAGAGCTCGGCCTTGTGTGTATTCGAACTCCTCTATTTCGCGCGACCGGACAGCATCATCGATACCATTTCGATACATCAGGCCCGCCTCAGGGCAGGAGCCTTCCTTGCCTTGGAACACCCGGCCCAAGCAGACGTTGTCATCGGAGTGCCCGACAGCGGCATAGATGCCGCCATCGGATACTCGCGGCAGTCGGGCATCCCTTACGGCATCGGCTTCATCAAGAACAGGTACATCGGGCGAACCTTCATACAACCGGGGCAAAGCTCGCGCGAAGACCATGTGAGAATCAAGCTCAATCCCATTGCAGCTACGGTGAGGGGCAAGCGTGTGGTGCTCATAGACGACTCCATAGTGCGCGGCACCACAAGCAAGCGCATCGTGCGGTTGCTTCGCGAAGCGGGGGCAAAGGAAGTGCACCTCAGATCTGCTGCCCCCAAGTTCCTCTATCCTTGCTACTTTGGTACCGACATAAACTCCTCAGAGGACCTGTTTGCCTACAAGCATGATGATCAGACCATGCTTTCTCTCCTTGATGTCGACTCCTTGGGGTTTCTCAGCAGTGAAAATGTGAACAGACTGTCGGACCATCCTCCTATTGGATTCTGCTCAGCCTGTTTTACCGGCAAGTATCCCTGTTCCCCGCCCCAATGCAAAAGCAAGGGCAAGTATATGCATTTCATCGGAGGAGAGAGTACCCATGACACAGAATGAGAGCTACCGCGCAAGCGGTGTGGACATCAATGCCGGCTATAAGGCTGTAGAACTTATGAAAAGCCATGTGACGAAAACCTTTACAAGCGGAGTGCGATCCGATATCGGAGGGTTCGGAGGTCTGTTTGAACTCGATATGAAAAAGACTCCCAATCCCCTGCTGGCGTGTGGCACAGATGGGGTAGGGACCAAGCTAAAGCTTGCATTCCTGATGGGTAAGCATGATACGGTAGGCATCGACTGTGTTGCGATGTGCGTCAATGACGTCATCTGCTGTGGGGCTGAACCACAACTCTTCCTTGACTACATAGCCTTGGGAAAGCTTGAGCCTGAAAAAGTTGCAAGTATCGTCAAAGGGGTGGCTGCAGGATGCCTTGAGGCAGGCTGTGCCCTTATCGGAGGGGAGACTGCTGAAATGCCGGGGTTCTACCCTGTAGACGAGTATGACCTTGCCGGATTTGCCGTAGGGGTGGTGGACAAATCGAAGGTCTTTGACAATTCCACCATCGCCGAGGGAGACCTCTTGGTTGCCCTTCCGTCTTCAGGGGTCCACTCCAATGGGTTCTCCCTGGTCAGGAAGATTTTTAACCTTGACACCGAGGTCTCTAGCCTTTACCGGTTTGAACCATCGCTTGGATGTACGCTTGGGGAGGCCCTGCTCGAACCTACCAAGATCTATGTCCGCCCTTTGCTCGAACTTGCAAAGAGTGTCACCCTAAAGGCTGCTGCCCATATTACAGGGGGAGGCTTCTATGAGAACATCCCCCGCTGTCTTCCTCCAGGCAAGATGGCGAGGATCCTCTATGATGATGTCCGGGTGCTTCCCATCTTTTCCCTCATCCAGCAGGAGGGGGCCATTCCCCTCCATGATATGTACAACACCTTCAATATGGGCGTCGGTATGGTCCTTGTCCTTGATACTGAGGCCGCCAAGGTTGCCCTATCCTCTATCGAAGGCTCCTATATCCTCGGCACCATACTTGATGGCGGGCAAGGGGTGCTGCTCGTATGATACGCATAGCTGTCTTGGTAAGCGGAGGGGGGACAAACCTCCAGGCCCTGATTGATGCAGAGGCCGCCGGTGCCTTGGGCTGCGGCGCCCTAGTTTTGGTCGTTGCGGACAGGGAGGGTACCTATGCCCTCAAACGTGCTCAGGATGCACATATCACAGGTTGTGTCGTACAGCGGGTGAAGGGCGATCGAGCCCTGTTTGAGGCCAGGTTAGAGGAGGTTTTGACCGAACATGCTATAGACCTGATAGTCTTTGCAGGTTTTCTTTCCTTGCTTTCAGAAGATTTTGTCGGAAAATATCCCCAGAGGATCCTCAATATACATCCATCCCTCTTACCGAGCTTCTCTGGCAAAGGGTACTATGGGCTGAAGGTCCATCAGGCAGCCTTGGAGCGTGGTGTGACTATCAGCGGGGCAACGGTTCACTTTGTCAATGCCACACCCGATGGGGGACCGATAGTTGCACAACAGGCAGTGTCTGTTCTTCCTGGGGACACCCCCGCCACCTTGCAAAGACGAGTCATGGAGGAGGCTGAGTGGGTCTTGCTTCCACGATGTACCCGTGAGATCTGTCAGAAAATGGAGCAATCGATGAACATTGAACAGGTGTTGCAACACAAGAAGTATCCGGGACGAGGCCTCATTATGGGATTGTCCAGCGGTGGATCTGCCGTCATAGCCTACTTCCTTATGGGGCGGAGCAATAATAGCCGTAACCGGATATTGGCCTTGGAAGGGGATACAGTGAAAACAGAAGCTTTCGACGCTTCTGCCTTGGAAGATCCTTCCCTTATCATCTACCACCCGCTAAGGATGTTCAGCTCTACGGTAATTGTGAGCAACGGGGATCAGACTGATACTATAGAGTCCTTCCTTGCAGAGGGAAAAACCTTTGAGGAAGCTCTTGAAACTCGATGTTATGAGCCCGATGAGCCTGCCTACACTCCGAGGATAAGTGGTATATTTGAGATGGGAAAACCCCTTTCCTACACACTCTCCATCCTCAAGCGAGAAGAGGGAACGTGTAAGAGGGAGTTCTTTCCCTATATGGAGCCGAGGGTGGGGCGGGCTCATCTGATACATACCTATGAGGATGAGGGTTCTCCCCTTCCTTCATACGTAGGGAGTCCCAAGGTGATTAGCCTGGACCAGGACATGGAGCAATTCTCCCAAAGTCTCTGGGATAGTTTGGATGCGGATAATAGGATCGCGCTGTATGTCAGGTATACAGATCTGGATACAGGCAGCTTTAGGCAGAAATTGATCAACAAGCACACGAGGTAAACATGGACAGTATGGAACTCAAGTATGGGTGCAACCCCAATCAGAAGCCAGCAAGAGTATTCACAGAAAGCGGCAACTTACCGATAACCATCCTCAGTGGGAATGCAGGATACATAAACTTGCTTGACGCGCTCAACGCCTGGCAACTTGTCTCTTCCTTGGACCAAGCCCTTGGCCTGCCTTCTGCCGCATCCTTCAAGCATGTGAGCCCTGCTGGCTCTGCTGTGGGCCTTCCCTTAAGTGATGCTGAACGGACAATGTACTTTGTGCCAAAGGACAGATTTCTTTCTCCCCTTGCTACGGCTTATACACGCGCCCGTGGAGCAGACCGCATGTCTTCCTTTGGAGATTTCGTCAGTCTCAGCCGTGAGTGTGACCTCAGTACGGCACAGTGCATCAAAGCTGAGGTAAGCGATGGCGTCATCGCACCGGGGTATACCAAGGAGGCTCTGGCCCTGCTTAAGGCCAAGCGCAACGGATCGTACACCGTCCTAAAGATTGACGCTTCCTATGTTCCTCCAGAACTGGAGACGAGGACAGTCTTTGGCATCACATTTGAGCAGGAGAGAAATACCGTGCTTCTTGATGCACGTGCTCTGAAGCCCATCGTCACCAACAATACGATCTTGCCTGAGAGTTCTGTGATAGATATGGTGGTCGCACTCAACTCCCTAAAATATACCCAGTCCAATTCGGTCTGCTATGCAAAGAACGGGCAGACCATAGGAGTGGGTTCTGGGCAGCAGTCCCGCATCCACTGTACTCGCTTGGCAGGAGACAAGGCTGATCTTTGGCATCTCAGACAGAGCGAACGGGTTCTTTCGCTTCCTTTTTTGCCCAAGCTGAGTCGGAATGACAAGGACAATGCCATAGAGCAGTATCTCTCTGATGACCCTGAGACCTCCCTGTTCGAAGCAGAAACCTGGAAACGTTTCTTTACTTCCTGTCCAGAGGTTTTTACCCTAGAAGAAAAGAAGGAGTATCTGAAGAGTGTCACTGGGGTCTCCCTTGCCAGTGATGCCTTTTTCCCGTTCAGGGACAACATTGACAGGGCAAAGCGTAGTGGAGTGCAGTATGTCGTACAACCTGGCGGCTCTGTCAGGGACGATCTGGTCATCGAGGCTTGCAACCAATATTCCATGGTGATGGTTTGCAATTCGATCAGACTCTTTCACCATTAAGCCATGGATGTTCTGGTGATTGGATCGGGAGGCCGTGAGCATGCTCTCGTTGTAAGTCTCTCTAAAAGCTCAGATGTTGGCCGCCTCTTTGCCCTTCCTGGGAATGCCGGGATGGCGAGTCTTGCCACCTTGGTCCCGATAGGGACGAAGGACCTGGACAGGATTGTCCGGTTTGCCAAAGAGGAAAGGATTGGTTTTGTGGTGGTGGGGCCCGATGACCCCCTGGTCCTTGGATTGGTTGACCTGTTGGAAGCTGAAGGAATTCCCTGTTTCGGGCCTTCCAAGCGTGCGGCAATCCTGGAAGGCAGCAAGGTCTTTTCCAAAGGCCTTATGAAGCGGTATGGGATTCCTTCAGCAGCATATGAGGTTTTTGAAAGAGTGGAGGATGCCCTTCTATATGCAAAAGACTGCGCTCTTCCCAGCGTGGTGAAGGCTGACGGCCTTGCCTTGGGCAAGGGGGTGGTCATTGCTTACACCAAAGATGAATTGCTAGCGGCCATCAAGGCTATGATGGTGGACAAGGTCTTCGGCCTAAGTGGGGAGAAAATCATAATTGAGGAGTTTCTCACTGGCTTTGAGGTCTCTGTCCTCACCTTTACCGACGGGGTGAGCCTGAGGGCCCTCCCTTCATCCATGGACCATAAGCGAGCCTATGATGGCGATCAGGGGCCGAATACCGGAGGTATGGGTGCTATCGCCCCAAACCCCTATTATACGCCTGAATTACAAGAACTTTGCATGCAGAGGATATTTCTTCCCACCATGGATGCGATGAACAAGGAGGGGCGAACCTTTAAGGGATGCCTCTATTTTGGTCTCATGCTTACCCCCGACGGACCCAAGGTAATTGAGTATAACGCGAGGTTTGGGGATCCTGAACTGCAGGCGGTGCTTCCGCTTGTAGAGAGTGACCTCCTGTCCATCCTAATGGCAGTTTCCCAACAATGCTTGAGGGATGTCGAGGTGAATTTCTCCTCTTTGAGCAGCTGTTGTGTGGTCCTTGCAAGTGGGGGGTATCCCCTCTGTTGCGAGACCGGCAAGAGGATTACCCTAACTGAGCCCGAGGAGGGCATCATGTGCCTGCATGCAGGAACGAGTTTTGAAGGGGAAAGCCTGGTTACCAACGGGGGTAGGGTGTTGAATGTTGTTGCTACGGCAGAGACGTTGCATGAAGCTGTTGAAAAGGCCTATCACGGAGTGTCCTTTGTTTCTTTTGACGGAATGCAGTATCGCAAGGATATTGGAAAAGTCGCCCTCGAGGCGTAAGGATCAGTATGGTTTACCGTTTGTTTGTTGAGAAGAAAGAGGGTTTCAGGGTTGCCCAAGAGGCCTTGCTTGAAAGCTTGAAGCTGTATGTGGGTATAGAGCATCTGCAGGGTGTGCGCATCATCAACCGTTACGATATCCAGGGCGTAGAAGCGTCGCTTCTTGAACAGTGCAAATTTATGGTGTTTTCAGAGGTGCAAGTTGACGATCTGTACGATACCTTCCCGCAAGTAGCCTCTTCCTCCTTTGTCCTTGCTGTGGAGTACCTTAGCGGACAATTTGACCAGCGCTCCGATTCAGCGGCCCAGTGCATCCAACTTATAAGCTCTGCTTCTCGTCCACTGGTGCGTAGCGCCAAGGTGTATGTATTTGAAGGGTCCTTTTCGGAAAAGGACAAAAATACCATCAGGGAGTATCTTATAAACCCTGTGGAAGCCGCTGAGGCTGGGATGACCCTTCCTAAGAGCTTGATCCTTCCCAGTTCCAAGGTCATGAAAATGGAGACCCTTACGGGATTTTCCTCCCTTGATGATGAAGCTCTCCAACAGTTTTCCCTTGCTGAGGGCCTTGCGATGGATCTTGATGATGTAAGGATGGTACGCGCCTATTTCTCTGATAAGGGGTGCGACCCTACCCATACCGAGCTGAAGGTCATCGATACCTACTGGTCAGATCATTGTCGTCACACAACCTTCCTCACCACCTTGGATTCCGTCGAAATTGAGAGTGATGAGGTACAGGAAACCTATGAGCAGTATCTTGCTTGGAGAAAGGACTTGGGGATCAGGAAACCCGTCTCCCTTATGGATCTTGCCGTCATCGGCCCAAAGATCCTCAAGAAGCAGGGGAAGTTGGAAAGGCTGGATGAATCAGAAGAGATAAACGCATGCACAGTGAAGGTCGATGTCGATTGTGATGGAAAGAAAGAGCCTTGGCTGATGTTGTTCAAGAATGAGACCCATAATCATCCCACAGAGATAGAACCTTTCGGAGGTGCCGCCACCTGTATAGGGGGTGCCATCCGTGACCCTCTCTCTGGTCGTGCGTATGTGTACCAGGCTATGAGGATCAGCGGCGCGGCTAATCCTCTGGTCCCGGTCGAAGATACCCTGCCTGGGAAGATTGCCCAGAAGAAGTTGGTGGTTACCGCAGCAAATGGATACAGTTCTTATGGGAACCAGATTGGCCTTGCTACAAGTTTGGTCCAGGAGATATACCACCCGGGGTTTGTGGCAAAGCATATGGAGCTGGGTGCTGTGGTGGGGGCGGTGAGAGCCAGAGAGGTGAGGCGTGAAGTCCCCCAGCCAGGGGATGTGATAGTGCTGGTGGGCGGACGTACCGGGCGTGACGGTTGCGGAGGGGCTACAGGTTCTTCAAAGAGCCATACTTCTGATTCCCTTGCAACCTGTGGTTCTGAGGTCCAAAAGGGCAATGCTCCGGAGGAGCGCAAGCTCCAGCGTCTTATGAGGCGCCCCGAAGCGTCGATTCTGATAAAGCGGTGCAATGATTTTGGGGCAGGGGGTGTCTGTGTCGCAATTGGAGAGCTTGCAGGGGGAGTGGTCATAGACCTCGATGCCATCCTCACCAAGTATGATGGGCTCAGTGCGACAGAGCTTGCCATCAGTGAGTCCCAGGAGAGGATGGCCGTTGTCCTCGATGCTCAAGATGTCAGCCTTTTCCAAGCTTTGGCTACACAAGAAAACCTAGAGAGTTCTGTCGTAGCGCGCGTTACCGAAGAGCAGAGCCTGGTGATGATCCATCAGGGAGAAAAGGTTGTCGCCATCAAGAGGGATTTCCTGGACAGCCATGGTTCTGAGAAGCATGCCGCCGTTAGTATTCTGCGAAGAGATATCCAGGAGAATACCAAGGTGGAAGGTTCTACAAAACAGAGATTGCTCACCCTGATGGGCGACCTGAATGTCTGCTCCCAACAAGGTCTTGCAGAGCGTTTCGACTCCACCATAGGCTCTGCTTCACTTTTTATGCCGTATGGGGGGAAGTTACAGATGACCCCCTCTTCTGTGATGGCGGCCTTGTTTCCTGTAGGTAACGGGACAACTACAACCGCTTCTGTGATGGCTTGGGGGTACGATCCCTTCCTTATGGAGGAGGATCCCTACCGGGGGGCCTTCTCTGCTGTAGTTCACTCTGTGGCAAAACTGGTTGCCTCTGGTGCAGACCTTGATCAGACCTATCTCACCTTTCAGGAGTATTTTGGCAAGGTCGGAGATGATCGTGAGCGCTGGGGACTTCCTTTTGCTGCGTTGTTGGGTGCTTTCAAAGCCCAGATGCTGCTTGGCAAAGCGGCAATAGGGGGAAAAGACTCCATGAGCGGTTCCTTTGGGGAGCTTGATGTGCCTCCCACCCTGGTAAGCTTTGCCATAAGTGCATCCAATGCTGATAGCTTGATAAGCAATGAGTTTAAACAAGCGGGTCATGCTGTGGTGCTTCTCGAAGCTAAGAAGGAAGAGGACCTTCCCGACCTGTTTGAAAAGGTTGGCTTACTTATCAGAGAGAAGAGGGTTAGCGCCTGTTATGCAACAGGATTTGGAGGTCTTGCTGAGGCTTTGGTGAAGATGTGCTTGGGAAATAGGATCGGCTTTGCCTATCTTGCCAAGGCCGACCTGTTTTCCAAACGGTACGGTTCGTTTGTACTGGAGCTGGCCGAGGATTTTCCCCTAGGTGAGTTGCTGGGATACACCACAGATGACAACATGTTCACCGGTACGGGCTTCAGCCTTACTTTGGAGCAACTCCAAGAGGCCTATGAGTTGCCTCTTGAGCCGGTGTATCCTAGGAAACGGGAAGTAAAGGATGAAGCGGATGTTCCCCTTTTGCATTGTACAAAGAAGGCCCGTTCCAAAAGTACCTATCCAAAACCTTCCCCGAAGGTTCTTATCCCCGTTTTCCCTGGAACCAATTGTGAGTATGACGTGAGTTCAGCCCTTACTTCAGAGGGGGCTGTTTGTGAGGAGTTTGTGATCAACAACCTCTCTCCCCAAGGAGTGCAGCAGAGTGTCATCGCTTTTGTCCAGGTCCTTTCCCAATCTCAGATGCTTTTTCTCCCCGGAGGGTTCTCTGGAGGGGATGAGCCTGACGGATCGGGTAAGTTCATTGCATCCTTTTTGCGAAATCCCCTGATAGCCGAGGAGATAACCCGTCTTTTGGAGGTTCGTGATGGCCTTATCTGTGGGATTTGCAATGGATTTCAGGCTTTGATCAAGCTGGGGCTATTGCCATACGGGAAGATTACCAATCCTTCAGAGGATGATCCTACCCTGACCTTCAACCTTCTTGCCCGTCATCAGTCGATGTTGGTTAGGACTAGGGTAGCTTCTACACTTTCGCCATGGATGCAGCTCTCCCAGGTGGGGGATATTTCACTTGTCCCCATCTCCCATGGGGAGGGAAGGTTTATCTGTAAGCCTGAGCTGCTCTCCCAATTGGCCGTCAATGGACAGATAGCCTGCCAGTATGTGAATCTGCAGGGAAATCCAACTATGGATTTGCCATGGAATCCCAATGGATCGGTCTATGCCCTGGAGGCTCTCTCTTCTCCTGACGGCAGGGTCTTTGGAAGGATGGCCCATAGCGAGCGTGCGACGAAAGACCTCTATCGGAACACTCCCTACAAGAGGGACTGTGGGATGTTCGCTAGTGGTGTCAGGTATTTTTCCTGATAGGTGAAGAAAGAGGCTAGGCAACCCCCTCGATGCATTTCTGTGCTATGATTACTACAAATCTCAGTAATGAAAGGATGGTCAAGATGGATAAATTTGTTATATTTGCATTTCAGGGAAACCCAGTCTGCTTTGTGCACGTGCTTCTCAACGCATTGGATATGCAGGCCAAGGGCAAGGATGTGAAGGTTGTGCTGGAAGGTGAGGCTGTTACGCTGGTCAAGAAGATGACAGAATCAAAGAACCCCCTCTTCAAGAAGGTGGTAGACCTCTCTCTTATCGACTGTGTCTGCAGGGCCTGTTCGGCAACCCTCGGGGTGCTTGAGTACAATGAGGCCTCTGGCCTGCCTGTCGGTGGGGATATGAGCAACCATCCCTCTTTCCTCTCCTATACAGAGAAGGGATATCAGGTGATTACGCTGTAGGAAGCCTTACTGAACACAGAAGGACCAAGAGGAATTTCAGATACGAAGTGTGAGTTTGCATGAGAAAAGAAGAAGGGAAAAAAATCAAGCGATAAGAAACTTCAGATCTATCTGAACAAAGGAAAATCGAGCAGCACAAACCTTTCTGCTGGGGGGGGATCGTGCTGCTTTTTGATGTATTGCCGGTATGGTTTTATTTGGAATATATGGGTTTAGCACAAAAAAAAGTGTGCAAAACTCAGAGTATTATGCAGTGTCAGACAGAATGGTATTTGTCTGCACAATACTCTGTTATTGGAGAGTTTTTATATATAAGATATAGTTTTAATAAACTTTTAAGATATCTTTATGTACTCAATAGCGGCAAAGAAAAAGTCTATTAGCGAGTTTTCTTTTTGCCATTACGCACTACCTGTGCTATCGTTTAAGAAATCCAGAGGAGTTGAAATGAAAAAACCTGCACTTAGTAAAATAGTATGTCTAGTTGGCTTGTTGGTGATTTCCTGTAATTTCTTAACAGCACAGCAATCATCACAGGCACGCGGTCTTGATGTTGTCGGGTACGGGTATGATGTATTCGGTAACTATGCCGATATGAGCAGTCTGAAGCCCTATCCCTTTTTCGACCTGGGGCCCAATCGAACCCAGTTTATAGGGGCTTCTTCCTTTGATGTGCCTGAAAATATCTTTTTACAGAATATTTCCTCGCATAATGTTACTACCATACAAGGGGAAAGCCTGAGACAGTATGCACGGGAGATGTCAAGGGAAGCAGGTATGGAGGTGGATGCCACGTTTTTTTCATCCTCCATCGAAACCTCTTTCTCCAGTAGTACAACAGGATATAGCCAGAGTAAGTTTTTGACGTACCGTGATGCGAATACCAAATGGAAAGTTTCCCTGTTGGATACCATTGATATGGAAAAACTAAAACAAAGCATGACTGAACGGGCCAAATATGATATTGCCCATATGGACGCTCGTAAATTCTTGGACGCCTACGGTCCCTACTATGTTGCAAGTGCCTACCTCGGGGGGAGGGCAGAATTAACTGTGCAGTCCAATGCCAGCAGTAGGACTACCCTGAAAGAGTTATCAGTTGCAGTAGAGGCAAGGTATAAAGTTATCAGTGGCAGTGCTGGTGATAGTTCATCACAGCAAAACAGTACTACCTCATCTCAGTACAGTTCATCGCTTACTGTTGTAGGGGGAAATTCAGAATATGCCAACAATATCCATGACTATGAGCAGTACAGCAAATGGGCTGAAGGGATTAATGAGATGCCTGTTCTCTGTGATTTCGAAAAAGGAAGTCTCCGACCTGTCTGGGAACTGGCCCCAAGCCATGAAAGGGCTGCAGCCCTTAAAGCAGCATTTGACGAGATGAAAAAGGAGTTTCCTCTTCCAGAGGCTTTTGCTGACATCATCGGACTTGAATCTTCACAATACATGGTGCAAAATGTCGCTTCGCAGCTCTACTGGGATATGCCAGGATATAATTTCGATGCAAAAGATGGGTTGAATGAACCTGTTACTTTGTATGTACCTGATAATGAAAATGCCCTCGCCGAAGGTCTTGACCGGGTGATCAAGATCCTTACCAGCCCTTATGACAATGAACATGTCATGTTCCAGCCTCAGCACAGCCATCATGTTGTGGGAGCAGATGGCAGGAATGGCAAGCTGTTGTTGAATAAGTACAATCTGAAAGACGACCGCACTTTTTTCAAGATGGTTCCGGTCGATGACAGGCAGGATACCTATTTTATCACCAACAAAGCTAACGGCCTCTACCTAACACGGGAAAAGCAAGGAAAAGGGAGTCATATTAGTCTTCAGTACCCTGTGTTGGATGAGTCACAGATGTGGTACTTCAAGCCTATACCAGCTTCTGAAGTAGCTCAGCCTGACTCCTCACAGTATGTTATCTCCACCCCTTCTGGGAATAACTCATGGGACTTTGGAGGATCCTATCCAGCTCTGGACAATACAACCCTGCAGATATGGAGAGGTCAAGAACCTTGGCCTGCAGACCGAATAACTGCTATTGCCTACCGTGATGGCATCTGTTATATGGCTCCTATGTCCCATCACTCTGTTGCTGGATATTTCACCGCTGTTGCCGCTGATCGGGGGCCGATGCTTGAAAAAAATAGTAAATCCATGCATCAGCAATGGGTTTTTGAATATGCAGGAATACCCCGGGGGTATTACATACGATCCGAAGCCATCGAAGATTACTCTTTGGCTTTGAAACCGCATGAGATGACCAAAGGCGGGGCCAACGTTATTCTTATGCCGAGTAAAGACCATGATTCTCAGAAATGGGTACTAACGAAGAACACTTCACTGACAAACGATACTATGATCGATAAGGGTGACTTTCATATATATACCGATAACGGGAAGTACCTCATGTTGGTAGGGGGGGCTTGGGATCGGAAAAACTCCAATGGAGCGAATATCAACATCTGGACAAAGGAAGATGGTGGTCATGCGAAAGTCCGTTTTGTGCCCTGCAATGATGGTTCCTACATTATACAGTTCCAGAATGGAAATCGGGTTTTGGATGTTTCTGGTGGGAAGAGTGATAACAAGCAAAATATCCATCTATGGGAATATGCTGGTGGGGCAAACCAACGCTGGTTTCTCAAGAGCAACGGGAAAGACCGATACTGGTTGATAAATGCCAAAACGGGCAAAGCTGCTGATATAGCAACCGGCAAGGATTATGCTAGGGGGGATAATATTCATCAATGGTCTGCCCATGATGGAATAAGTCAGAAATGGCGGATAATCCATGCTGATGGTGCGCGCACCGGTAAATACTTTTGAGGCCAGGACCTTCTTGCATAGCAAGTCTTAGCCAGTATGAAAAGCGGTGAAACGAAGTATATTTGTATACAACAGCAAGAGCAGTCTGGAAATTCCAAGCAGCACTTGCTGTTGTTTGCTTGCCTGCCCCGTCCCTTATGACTACCAGATCCCCTTTGGTCACGATGCCATCACCTTCGATGATCCTGTAGTATTCGGTCTCGTTCACATGGTCATGCTCTCCGATGGAACTCCCTTTTTCAATGAAGAGGCGACTCGGAAACTTTCTTTTCCTTGTCACAGAGCTGGCCTTCCTCTGCGTTGCTAAGATGCCCCTCAGAGATTTTGAAGTATTTGCGAAATCTCTCGCTGGAGCTGCCGAACCTGATAAAGAGTTCTTACCCATTCCCATTTCTACCTTGTAAGACCTCTGTCCCAACTCTTTTTGTTCTTTTTGGCTACGCTACTAGCAATACATCAAAGTACACCAGATAACCACAGATAAAAATATTTCACTGAAGTAACAATTCTGATATAAGCAGTTTGCCCTTAGAGTCAGACAAATTCACTGTTTTATCTACCATTGGGGCACTATTGCCCGCCATAATCTTTCTAATCAATACCTATGAGTCAAAATGACTCATAAGGTGTGGCCTGTTGTAAAAGAGTGTCATTCTGGACACTTGAAAGGCAAAAACATGCCTTTTTGTAACCATATGTGAGAATGTAAGCACTATACATAGGATTTTTTGTAAAACTTTACCATGAAAACAGTAATGTCCTGTATAATCTCCATATTCCTAGTATGATCATGCTTTTCTGAAAAAGTTGGCATGCTCTGTGCATTAATGTTGGTGCAGCCGATAAGGCCTGCAACACTATACAACACACTTGGAGGTGTCATCATGAAATATTATGTAACGTATAACCGCAACAACCCCGTAGATAATTATCGCTCCCTTTTCAACGACCTCTGGTCGGATTGGGGCACATCCAACAAGATTCCCCCCGTTGATGTCAATGAGACCGACAATGCCTATATTATTGAGGCTGAACTTGCCGGCTACAGTCAGGATGAGATAACTGTCAATGTGGACAAGCATGTGCTCAAGCTCAGTTCTGTCAAGCAGAGCAACCGTGAAGAAGATACCGGCAAAAAGTCCAAATATCTTATCCGTGAGCGCTACTACCGTCCCTTTGAGCGTTCCTTCAGCCTTCCTGAGGATATTGACGAGAGCGCCATTGAAGGGGAGTTCTCTGACGGGGTGCTTACCATCATGTTGCCCAAGAAGGCTGAGGTTGCCCCTAAGAGCATTGAAGTGAAGATAAAGGGCAACTAGCAGCCACTGCCTTCAATCGGAGTTTTTTTAACCTGGGAGATGAAGTTGGAGAAGAGACCCAAGGTGATTCGATCAAGAGGGGTTTCTCCCTATATGGTCGCACACAATGAGAGCCTGGATTGTTCCAGGCTCTCATTGTGCAAAGGGCAGAGGTTCTGTTGGTCTTAGTCCAGGATGATGAGTGCTACAAACTTCAGTTCTTGCTCCTGTTCGTTGCGGATGGCGTGGCTTGCCCCACCTCCGGTAACTACAAGGTCCCCTTTGGTTACGATCTTTTCCCCATCGGCTTCGGTGACGATGCCCTCACCTTCGGTGATCCAGTAGTACTCGGTCTCGTTGACATGGTCGTGCACTCCTATGGAACAACCCTTCTTCAGCACTATCTCGCTGAACAGGCGGCAGTGTTTCACACTGCCCTCTTCGGCTAGGGCCGTGAGGGATACCGAACCTGTACCCCCGCGCATCTTCTCTTTGACTGTTGTCTGCATCTCACCATATTTCTTGATCATACTTTTTCCTCCCTCTCCAGTTTGCCCTAGAGATACCCCCTTGGACAAGAGCTTTGAGCCCCTCCTTTTCTCGGTGTTCTTCCTTCTCCCTCTGTTTTCTGACAGGGTATGCGATAATGTGTCGGGTTGGTCTGATTCTCGTCCTCAATACTGAAGCGAAGGTTTCCAATCGTAGCCTTTTCGGCTATGATACGGGACAGATATGCAAAGATTTGACCGAGGAGTTACGCATGAATAAGATTCTATCGAAGCAGAGGCTCTCCCAGGAAGTGTTCAGGATGAGTATCCATGCTCCTGAAATTGCTGAGGCAAGAAGTCCGGGACAGTTTATCATCTTGCAGATGGGTGGGGACTTTGGCGAGAGAATCCCTCTTACCATCGCTGATGCTGATGTCAAGGAGGGGTCCATTACCCTTATTTTCCAGGCTGTTGGCGAGACAACGCACCATCTTGCGATGCTTGAGGTAGGCGACTCCATTGAAAACTTGCTCGGACCGCTGGGCAGTCCCACTGATATCAAAAAGTACGGCAAGGTCGTATGCGTAGGGGGCGGCATCGGCGTAGCACCCCTATTTCCCATAGTGCAGGGGATGAAACGGGCCGGAAACGAAGTGAAGGTCATCATGGGAGCCAGAAACGAGAGCCTGCTCATCATGGAAGATGAGATGAAGGCAACAGCCGATGAGGTCATTGTGGTCACCGACGACGGCTCCTATGGACGCAAGGCTCTGGTCACCGTTCCCCTGAAGGAGTTGTGTGAGAGTTGGAAACCTGATTGTGTTGTGGTCATCGGGCCTCCCATCATGATGAAGTTTGCTGCCCTGACCACCAAGCCCTTTGGCATCCACACCATAGTCTCCTTGAATACCATCATGATCGACGGAACCGGCATGTGTGGGGGGTGCAGGGTCAACATCGATGGGAAGACCAAGTTTGCCTGTGTCGACGGACCTGAGTTCGATGGGCACCTGGTAGACTGGGACAACCTGCTGTTGCGCCTTGGTACCTACAAGCCTCAGGAAGAAGAGGCCCATCATCGCTGCCACATTGGCTTGGACATCAAAGAAGGAGATGCGTAAACCATGCATGTTTCACTAGAAGAACTAGATAAGAAGGCCCAGGCCGTTTTAGAGCAGTATGAAGGGGTGGATATCTCTGCCAAGCAGAGGACCCAGATCCCTTTGCAGGATATGCCTGCCCAGGATCCCCAGATCAGAGTGACCAATATGGAAGAGGTTGCCCTTGGGTACACTGAAAACCAGGTCAGGGCGGAGGCCTTGCGCTGCTTGCAGTGCAAGAACAAGCCCTGCATCAAGGGTTGTCCTGTGGGAATAGATATCCCTGCCTTCATTGCAGAAGCTGCCAAGGGCGAACACGCCAAGGCTCTGTCCATCATCAAGGAGAGCAGCTCGCTGCCCGCCATCTGTGGTCGTGTCTGTCCCCAGGAGAGCCAGTGCCAGCTCTATTGTACAGTCGGTAAGGTCCTCAAGGATGTGGAGCAGTCTGTATCCATAGGAAGGATAGAGCGCTATGTATCAGACTATGGTCGTGAACACCAATGTGAGACGATGCCCACCGTTGCCGCTGAGACTGGTAAGAAGGTTGCTGTGGTCGGTTCCGGGCCTGCAGGCATCTCTGCTGCCATGGACCTGCGTCGTGAAGGGCACACCGTGGTGATGTTTGAGGCTCTGCACAAGGCCGGTGGTGTCTTGGTCTATGGCATTCCCGAGTTCCGTCTTCCCAAGAAGATTGTTGAGCATGAGTTGCAGAACCTCAAGGATATGGGTGTTACCATCAGGCGCAACTACCTGGTGGGCAAGACGCGCAAGATCAGCGATATAATGGGAAAAGACGGCTTTGATGCGGTCTTTATCGGCTCAGGTGCGGGTCTTCCCCGGTTCCTGGGGGTCCCCGGTGAGAACTATGTCGGGGTGTTTTCAGCCAACGAGTACCTGACACGCAGTAACCTCATGAAGGCCTACGCTGTAGGGGAGGCCCTTACCCCCCTGTTTGATTCCCATAAGGTTGTTGTCTTTGGTGGAGGAAACGTCGCCATGGATGCAGCCCGTACTGCCAAGAGACTGGGTGCAGAAGAGGTAACCATCATCTACCGCCGTACTGACCTTGAGATGCCTGCCCGTAGGGAAGAAGTTGCCCATGCCAAGGAGGAGGGAATCAAGTTCCTGTACCTGCACGCTCCTTTGCAGGTTACTGCAGATGAGCATGGCAAGGTCAACGGCGTCGAGCTCATCGAGTGTGAACTTGGCGAACCTGATGCCTCAGGACGTCGTTCCCCCGTTGAAATCCCCGGCAGCGAGAAGATCTTTGCCTGTGATACGGTCATCATCGCCATCGGGAATTCCAGCAACCCTCTCATCAAGGCAACCACCGATGAGATCGAGGTGAACCGTTGGGGTAACTTCGTGGTCAATGAGGATACCTGTGAGACAACCCTCAAGGGCGTCTATGCAGGCGGTGATATCGTCCTTGGTGCAGCTACAGTTATTTTGGCCATGGGCCAGGGCCGCAAGGCTGCAAAGGCCATGAACGAGTATCTGTTGACTAAATAACAAGTTGATCGATGGGTATCTCCAATGAACCTGGAGATACCCTACCTTGAAACTGTTCTTTCCATTGTGTATAGTACGTATGTGGATATACTCAATGATTGCCGATCGGTAATCTGTCAGATCCAGGCGACCGACAAGACAAAGGCGCTGCTGGAAGTGATAGATTCTTGCTCAATATTTCAAACCCTACCTGATGTGGAACGCTTCAAACGAGGCGTGCTTAGGCGTGAACGCATCCAAAGCACTGGAATTGGTCATGGGGTCGCTATAGCCCATGGAAAGATCCAGGGCATCGACGAGGTGCGCATCGGCTTGGGCCTCAGCCGTGAAGGGGTCGAGTTTGGCTCCGAGGATGGACAGCCTGTCCATCTGCTCTTTGTCATAGCCAGCTCTCCTGCCATCCAGCTGGAGTATTTGCGCTCGTTGAGTGCAATTTTGCGCAGTGTGCGCAGCGAGACGATGAGAGATCATCTGCTCTCCCTCAAGGACCGCCAGGCTGATGACCTTTGCAATAGGTTCTTCTCCATGATGGAAACTCAGGATTTTGTCTGGTTCGGCAAGAATCAGATCGGTTGACCACCTCAGGGTTCTAATGTTCCTGTGATGAATGTCCTGCTTCATGCACTATCCCGTTGCACAACACCCTTTTCACCCGCATATCCCAAACCTCAGTCGGAACACTATCCAGTAGCTGGTAGCTTCTGCATATGCCCATCGTTGGAATGGTGGGGAATTGGCCAAGGTACCTGTCGTAGTACCCCCTGCCCCGTCCCAGGCGCACTCCAAGTCTGGTGTACGCCATTGCCGGCACCAGGATGAGGGATTGTTCGTCCGGGATGGCCACCTCGCCCCTGGAGGGTTCCAGCACCCCAAGCGAAGAAGCCTGCGCTCCCCCTTTCCACCCCTCTGTAACCAGGATGAATTCCAAGCTCCCCCCCGTGCAACGGGGTAGGGCAACTCTTGTGTGCCTGAGGGCATCCTCAAGAACACAAGAGATATCCACCTCATCAGAAAGAGGGGAGAAGCCAAAGAGTGTGGTGCACCCTGTATAGGCGGGATGTTTGAGCAAAGCCTCTACACTGGCGCTGTCCTCCAGAACAAAGGAGAGGGGAGGTGCCTGTCTGGCTTGTTGTCTGAGTGATGACCGAACTTCCTCTTTGGCTAGCATGCTCGCTCCTGTGCATTAGGAAATATCAAGGGAACAGATGTCTGTTCATAGTGGGTAAAACAGTGAGGGAACCCTGGGAAGAGCGATGAACAGGAAGGCCAGACCAAAGGCGACCACAGTCACCAAAAAGAGGTCGCTCTTGGTGTAGGGCAGCGTCCTCCTTGGACGGCTGGGGTCGAAACACCGGGCCTCCAGGGCCCAGGTGAGCTCTTCCGAACGATCGAGGAGCAAGGAGAAAATACTTGCCGCAACAGATCTGATGTTCCTGATAGGGTGACGGTTGCCTTCCATCCTGGCCTTCCTTGCGGTGGTCACCTCCTCGGTGACATCGAAGATGAGCGGGATCATGGAGAGCGTCAGCTCTATTGAGCTGGCGACGCTCCATCCGTCGATGAAGGGTATCCTGTCCAGGACACTGCCCAGCGACCGTGCCAGGTCGTCTGGGGCAGTGGAGTCTGAGAGCAGCATGCCGCTGAGTATGATGGCCAGGAACCTGAGGCAGGCGGTGATGCAGGAGAGCAACAATCCCGTTGCAGCGTATTCTGTGATGCCTATCAGGACTGTCATGACAAAGAAGAACCGAAGCTCCTTGCCATAGCGACGGATCGGGAGGCGTTGGGTTGCCCCAAGCAGGACCAGGGGCAGGAGAAGCAGCACCGTCACAGCAAAGGATGCCTTGGCCAGGGTGATGAGTATGGCAAGTATGCACACCAGCTTGGTAAGGGGGTTGCACCGGTTGAGGAAGGCCTTCTGCTGTCTGTAGTGGAAGATCAGGGCTTCAGCCATGTAAGTTCCTCTAGGGGGGTGTCGGGGGGCACATACACCCCATGCTCAGCAAAGAGCGACCGTACGGATGCTGGAGGGCCTTGGGAGACAACCTTGCCCCTGCTGAGGATGATGACATCATCAGCAGAGGCTAGGATCTTCTCCACCTCATGGCTGACCAGGATGATGGTATGGCCTTCACCCTTGAGCTGCAGCAGTGTTTTCAGAACCTGCACCACCGAAGGGTAGTCGAGGTTGGCAAAGGGCTCGTCCATGATCAGCAGCCTGGGCTTCATGACCAGCACCCCTGCTATGGAGAGGCGCCTTTTCTCCCCTCCGCTGAGGGTCCTCGGACGCTGCGAGAGTTGCTCCTTCAGGTCCAGCAGCTGGACAACCCCGTCCAAGCGCTCCTGTTGCTCAGAAAGGGGGAGGCCGAGGTTCTCCAGGCCGAAGAGGATGTCACGCTCCACCGTCTGGCCCACTATCTGCGTCTCGGCATCCTGGAAGACCAGCCCGATCGCCCTGAGGCGCTTCTTGCTTTGGCCAGTCACATCTGCCCCCTCGAGCGTGATGGTACCCCCCGTTGGCTTGAGCAGGCCCTTGATTAGTTTGAGCAGGATGCTTTTCCCTGATCCGTTGGGTCCTGTTATAAGGGTGAAGGAACCTCTCTCAACGGTCAGTGAGATGTCTGAAAGGATTGGTTTGTTCTTTTCAAAGCCGAAGCTGAGGTTCTGTAGTATGAGCATCGCGCCTTCATTGCTTTTCATCTGGTTTTGACTCTACCAGATGGCCCCCCTTTGAGCAAGATTGTAAGGGATAGGCGATGGGGGCCAAACAGACGAGACGATGGTACTGTACATTTGGCTTGCATGCAGAAGGGCCAGCCTTCTGTCTGTCAGGTTTTCTCGGGATTCGTTTTTTCAAATCTCCGAAAGAGGATAAAGGAGATGGCGATCAGCACAATGATTGCCACTAGAGAAATGATGAACATGGGGGAGCCCGGCTCTGTAAGGGTGTTTCCCACTATTGTTGTGGCTACCATGGTTGGTGCCAGGCCCAGGAGGCTGCCGACGATGTAGGAGGCGTATGGGATTTTCAGTGCCCCTAGCAGGGCATTGGTGATCTCATGGGGGATCTTGCCTATGAACTTGGTTGTAAAGGAGAACAGCAGGGAGGAGTGCTTGCTGAAGGATTCGAAACGATGAAGGGCCGGGTATCTTGCCAGGAGCCGTTGGACATGCGCATCTCCCATATGACGACCCAGAAAATACGGTATCTGCATGTTCACCACAATGCCTGCGATATTGACCACCAACGCCCATCCAAGTGGATAGACGCTTCCCACCCCGATATATAGCAGAGCAAAGGGCAGGCCAAATGAGACGGATTTCAGTAGAAAGAGTGCCATGAATGCAAGCGCTGTGATCCAGGGGTTGTCGGTGGAACGCTCCACCAGAACAGAGATGGTGGAAGGGCCGTTCTTCACTACAAACCAGGTGATGAGAGCTCCCACTAGAACCAGAGGGGCGATTCGAAGCATTGTAAAGAGTAGTGGTTTACCTATGGTCTTTTTCATCTGCAAGCCTCGTTGGTCCTACCTTTGATATCCATGAAGTATAGTACATACACCGCCCCATAAGAAGGGCAAAGCGATGTATTGGGGGTGTGCGGTTGTATCAATTCCCTCGCCATAGCATTACGTATTCAGTATAGAGGCTGCTTTTCTCTGTGTCTCTCAACTCTTTTGAAGCAGTGGCTACAGGTATACCGGCTTATGTGATGGGACAACACAGGGCTGTGCAAGGTCTGAAGCTTGCATTCCTTGGACAAGATTATCGACTCAAAGCACGATTGTTTCTAAAAGGTGTTGACAAGAATTCTCCAATTGGGGTATACAAGAGGAGGTCAAGCCGCTTTAGCTCAGTTGGTAGAGCAAAGGACTGAAAATCCTTGTGTCCTCGGTTCAATTCCGAGAGGCGGCAGACTTTCCTGTTACAGAGATGTAGCAGGTTTTTTTATTGGAAAAGAATTATGGCTCAGATCAGAATTCTGTGGGATTTGTATTTCTGATAGGGTTTTCTGCTGGCTTCCATGATCTTCCAAAAGAAGTATTCAGTATCGGGTATGTTATAGGAGGCTCTCCTAACTGTCTTAATCATGTTGTTAGTCCCCTCGAGCTTTCCTGAGGTTATCTGATGGGTTGCATTGCAGACCAGGCTCCTTATGCGCTTCCTGATGGTCTTTGCAAAGCTCATGATCTCCTCAACCCCACTCTCCTTGGCCATTCTGATCCACCTCTTCAACCCTTCGAACAGCGTCTTCGGGGTCTGTCTCCAGGAAGGCATGCTTTAGCTGGGCAAGCAAGAAATAGGCCTTGTTCAGCTCATCATTGACTGCAAGCAGCTCATCCAGTCGCTTCTCGCTGTCGGCATGCATCTTCCTTGATCCTGCTTTCCACCGTATGCCCATTATGGCCAGCCTGTTCAGTTCATCGTTGTTCTGCCGGGCCCTCTTGTCCTTTCTCTGCAAGGTCTTGCGGTCAGAGAGGACTATGAAACGGCTGCCTTTGTACAGCTCGTAGCCTTCCTGATCCCCTGCTTCCTTGAGTTCTCTCTGTTTTCGCCTACGCATGGAGGTAAGGACCCTGTCATTGTACAGCCGTATGATATGGAATTTGTCGAATATGACAGCGATCTTGGGACATCTCTCCCTGAACGCGCTGTCATACTGTGCATTCATATCCATGCAGACAGCCTTGACGTGGCTCATCCAGTCGGGGCCCATGAACGCTATGAAGTTGTATACCTGCTCCTTTTTCTTGCCTTCCTCGCACCACAGGATGTCTCCGCTCTCCAGGTCGATAACTACCGTGGCGTAGTGGTGGCCCTTGTGCAGGAGGAACTCGTCTATGGCTATATACTTGCTGTAGGAGGCGGGCCTTTTGCCCTTGAACATCCTCTGCAGCCGCAATTTGTCGATATCCTTGACTATACTGGGATGGATCTCAAACTCCCTTGATACAGCCTTGAGGGTCTCCCCCTCGGCAAGATGCCTCTCGATGAGGTAGCGCAGGTGCTTGGTTATGTTGTGTTCGGGATCCTTGAAGGGGATGCCCTGCATCTCAGTATGGGCGCAATGTCGGCACCTCGTGCGGGTCTTCCTTATACGGAGGTTATGGGGCCTTGTCTGGAGCGGCACATGCCTGAGCAGGACATAATGGTCCTGATGGATGTCCATAGGCCCCTTGCACTTGGGGCATACCCTGGGAAGGTCTTCTGTGATGGTCCCACAGGTCAGGGTCTGGTTCTTGTTGGTTCTGGTGAGTACGGTGATGGGGTCGGCGGTGACGTCAAAGCTTGCTAGGCCATGGCCGAATGTGATAGTGTCATGCATGGGACGGCTCTTCCTTTGTTGGTGTTTGGTAACTACAACGTATAGGAATGTCGTCCCTTTTTGCAACCCAAAGCTATGTTATTTGCCCGACGGGCTTTTGCCTGGGATGAAAACTATGATGAATTCAACCGATTGAAGAACAGAACCTGCAACTAGCATCCCACAAGAAAATGATCTGAGCCATAAAGAAAGGGTCAGACGTATCGGAGCCCTTCTCGTGCAGTCCGTAAACATACACGTCAATTATATATTGATGATATATTCACTCTTTGGACAAATCAACAACGTCTTACTTGGTTTTGCTTATACGTGTTGAATGTAGCAACTGGTTTTTCACCAATGAGAAGAGTATACTTTATCTGGCTGCGGATTACATGCGCCAATCAGGGTTCCCTTTGTTTGTTATCTGGAATTTTGCTGGAAAATATACCTTAGCAATAAAGCCACATTTCTTGGCGTTGAATCAAGAAGAGAAATAGTACAATGTCTAGTATGGTTAAAGGCCAAAGTATTGCTGATGAAAGCTATTTTCGATTGCTGCTGTCCGGCTAAAGAGGAGGTCTTGGTGTCTGCAAAGCATATCCTACGCTTGTTGGTGATATTCAGTAGTTTGCTGGTCTCCTGTGCTTCCGAGTTTCATGGCCCGGTTGCAGATGTTGTAGTATCTGATGCTTATCAGATCTCTTTCAAGTATGTAGGAATGGGCTACAAATGGGGTGGTCAGGATTTTTGGTATACAGAAGAAGGGACGGTTGATTGTTCGGGTCTGGCAATAAACATCTACAAGGAGGCTTGTGAACTGCATGGGTACAAGCTGCCTTTTGAGGATACTACCACAAGCGATTTACATTACCGTTATACCATTCCTGTCTCCGATCCAAGCCCGGGCGATCTGATCTTCATGGGTGATGATGGACTGGTGTCCCATGTCGCAATTTTCCATCGATATATTGAAGACCGGATAGAGTTCCTTGATGCGTATTCGATCTCAGCCTTGGTAGGGATAAGACAATACCCCGCAAGCGATACCCGGTTTATCTCTTTTGGACGTATGATCAAAAAATAGATGGTATGCTGCGTGGATGATCAGATGAAACAGATAATGCCAAACAAGATTGGATTTAGATGGACTCAGCTTGCCATCCCCCCCTCTCCATATCCAATAATCTATGCTACGATAGGATATCTGCCAACGTACTGGAGGTACTTGCTGAAATGAAAAAACTACGTAAGAAATATGAGGCGCTTCCCGAGGATGCTCCTGCCAGACAGATAGAACTGACAGCTGAAAGCCTTGAAAGACGGCATCACGACCCCATGCTTCTGCTGAAGGTCCCCAATTTCAACAGGATGACCAAATCTGATATGCTCGCTGAGTTTGACAGGGTGGTTGCCCTCCCTCCAGATTCAAGGGAGTTGAAAAGTGTCGTTGCTATCGATGATCCCTCCCAGGTGGCCAAGAAACATCTTTCAAGTCTGCTAAATCAGTATCTGTTGCTCTGCAACCTGAGAAAGGGCTTGGCCTCTGCTTGGGATGTCATCAACGAACTGTACGAGGATGATTGATGCTGGGGTGCACAGCTTGTTCCAAGGGGAGTTCTGTCTGTCTCTCCAACGTTCCCATCTTTCAGAACCTTGACAATGCCCAGATAGCACAGGTGCAAGGCCTCATCCGCCAACGTTCCCTCTCAAGTGGGGATGTGCTGTTCAGAGAGGGGGACAGCTCAAATCGCCTGATAATCGTGCGAACCGGTACGTTGAAGCTTGTGCGCTACGGCAGTGACGGTCAGTTGTTCCTGTTGGAAACCCTCTTTCCTGGAGATTTCTACGGAGGCGATCAGCTCTTCAGCGAGAGTCACTGCAGGGAGACAGGCATTGCCGGCGAAGAGCTTGGGATTTGCAGTATCGCAAGCAGCGACATACGAGCCCTCATGCTCAGTGACCCTCACATTGGCTTGGGTGTCATGACCTACCTCAACGGAAAGCTCGAACAGTATCGCCTGCAGGTGGAGATGCTTGCAACCAAGAGTGTTGAGAAACGTCTTGCGATGTTCCTGTTGGAACGTGTCCGTAGGACTGGCGGTGATACCGTGCTCCTCTCCCAGGAGGAGATCGGGGATGCGATAAACCTAGCCAAGGAGACGGTCAACCGTAAGCTGGCACAACTGCAGGGGCAGGGCTTGCTATCTGTTGCCGGAAAGAGGCGGATCCAATTGCTGGACATCCCTGCATTGGGGCAGCTTGCATCAGAGTAGTGCGGTTATTTCTGGCATGTATTTCTGTCTAAGTTGATTTGAATCATAGTAGGTACCTATCTTCATGGGTAACCTTGTAACAACAGGAGATGCACTATGACAGACAGGAAACTCTCAAGCTTGGTAAAGGAATTTCCCTTTTCCACCATATTTTTCAACGAGAAACATATTGACTACTGCTGTGGAGGGGAGCACATGCTGTATGATTCAATAACAGAGGCGGGATATGAGAGGGAGGCTTTTCTCTCGGAACTGGAAACATTCCTTGAGGATGCACAAAACAAGTACAAGGCGACAGTTGACCCTTCCCTCTATGATCTGAGCATTGACGAACTGATCGAGCATATAGAGGCTACCCACCACCTGAACGAGCGAAACCTGCTCCAGGAGGTCGATACGAAGCTTAATACCATCCTACGTGCCCATTACAAGAATCATAAGGAAGAACTGCTGAGAGTACACTCCCTGTTCAGTGACTTGCGTAAGGAGCTTTTGCAGCACTTTGTAGAAGAGGAAGAGGAAGTATTCCCATTGCTGAGAAGAAAAGCTACAAATCCGACCATAAAGATGGTAGAATTGTTGGAGGATGACCATGAAGCGGCCGGGGCCCTGATCAAGGGCCTGCAGGAGGTCACACGGTCCTTCACCCCGCCTGAAGATGGTTGTCCTACTTACGTCGCTACGTATGCTATGATGAAAACGCTTGTAGAGGATATATTCCTA
>Ga0265295_1002776_pt1 | contig 26774 bp, 22 predicted proteins | sample Munlansysbiofilm_FD_192503 | JGI IMG/M metagenome (GOLD analysis project Ga0265295, IMG submission 192503) | Leachate microbial communities from a municipal landfill in Southern Ontario, Canada - Methane capture system biofilm | ecosystem: Engineered > Solid waste > Landfill > Unclassified ... | reverse complement strand
CAGCGTCCACGATCAGACTGAAACGCCGTCCACGATCACGCTGAAATCCCGTCCACGATCAGCCTGAAATGCCGTCCACGATGGGCTGAAATACGCAGCGTCGGCCAGGCGCGCTGGGTCGCGCACGTCGTAGGCGGCCAGATAGAAGGTGCGTTGGGGCATGGCTGGATTCAGTCGAACAGGCTGGCGATGCCCGCGAAGATGGCTGCGGCGGCGCAAAGCGGCACGGCGATGGGTGCGGCGGCGGCCGCTGCCGTGCCGGCCGCGACCAACCCGGACGCCTCGGCGGCAAAGATGCCCACGGTGATCGTGCCAGCGGCGGTTGCGCCCAGCGCCGCGCCCGACCCGGTGGCCACCGCGGTGCGAGCCGCACTGACTTCGCTGGTGCCGGTGAGTTTCTTGGAGAATGCGTTGCCCGCGATGCCGAGGGCGATGGCTTTGTCGATGGTCATGATGCTTTTCCTGTTCATTGATTGACGGGGTTTATGTTGCCGGTGATTCGGACGGTGTTCCGGCTTGGCAAGCTTGCCGCTTTTCGGCGCGATTGGATGCGGTGTTGGACTCCAGGGGATGAAAATCGTCGAGGGCCGCGATGATGGGCGCATCCAGGGCAAGGCGAACGCCCTCCGCACCGATGAAATAGGTCTGGTCGCGCAAGTTGTGTTCTCGCGTGCAGGTTTTGGTGTAAAGGCGGTGCATGCCTTCGGCATGCAACCAGACGCCTTCCGCTTGAAGGGTGTAGCCCTGGTGCTGCCAACGGATGCATGGGGCAAAATCGCCGCCGAAGAGGTCGATGATTTTGCTGTCGAGACCGCGCCTGTGTGCTTCGGTCACGAAGTTGATGCCTGAATGCACGTCGGCCCTCAGACCGCTCTGGTCAAAGCGATCGAGAATGGACTCGACCTGCTCCAGTCGAAGCAAGCTGGCCCCTGTGCCGGACTGGCCTTCGTTGTGGCAGTAGGCGCAGGTGGCGGTGCAGTGGCGAGTCAGCAGAAATCGAATTTTGCGCAACACGATACTTCTCCCTGTGGCGGTAGGAGAAGTATGGAGCGCGTTTGCCCACGGGGCCGGTCTCGCAAGCTTGCCGCGCCGTGAGCGCCCCCAGGGTCGGCTCGCCGACCCTGGGGGGTCAAGAGAAATGCGAGGCGTTGAGCCGCCCCAGCGTGGATTCGAGTTCCTTGCGCAGGCGCTCGGGATTTTTGATGAGCTGTTGCAGATGAGAATATGTGGGCGGGGTGCCGTGGGCCATGCTGTTGCGCAGGTTTTTCAGATTCCAATAGGCGTCACGTAGCCAGTCGGGGTGCTGGCCCTCCCTGATTTCCTGTTGAAGCTGCTCGTCCTCGATTTTGCGGGCTTGAAAATCGTAGGGGTCGCGCCCGGCATTCTGGATCAGCTTTGAGATGAGGGATTCCAGACCAAGAATGGCGGTGCGGAGCAGATCGCCGCGTGTGAGGGCGCGCAGGGCCAGAATGCGTTGCTGTTCAGCGAGATTGTCGAACCGAGCCCATTGCAGGCGTTTTTTAAGTTGGACCTGAAACAGGGCGCTGGCTCCAGGCAGGGCGTGCCCCTCGAGTTCAGGCAGCAGAGTGCGCAAGCTGCGGGCTGCGTTGGGAATTTGGGTGGTCGCCTCATAAAAAGCCGCGTCGCTCAGGCAGCGCGCCTTGTCAACGGGCAGGCCGTCGGCTTCGAGCAGAGGGGCGAAGACGCCATAGTCGCCATTGGCGTCAAAGCGATCAAGGGCGCTGACCCAGCGGTGCACGGCGTTGAGCCCATCGAGTCGAATGACGGGCGTCATGCCGCGTGAAGTCATGTCCAGCGCGCCATACCAAAGGGCTTCGACATGTAGTTGCGGGCGCAGGCGTTCAAGCATGGCAGCGGACAAGAAGCCGATGATCGCCAGGTGACGAAAGCCGTGGGTGATGTCGATGTGAAGGCGGGTTGGTTGTTTGTCCAGGGTGTGGTCAATGGCTTCGAGAATGCCGATTTGCTCTTGATCGATCTGGCCGCTGGGGATCAGGCGTAATTGGATTTCGTGCGCCGTAGATGCTTGCAGCAGCGGAGTGACGCGATCAAGCAGGTCTTGCGTGACGGCGCCCTGGCTCTCCGCCTCCATGAGTTCCAGACGCAGTTCTTCGTGATGATCATGTTCGGCAAAGTATTCGATCAAAACGCCCCACATGCTGCCTGCCGTACCCAGAATGATGAGGACCCTGGGTTGCAGGTGTTCGGCAAGCGCCAAGCCGAAAAAAGGGGTCTTGCGCTGGCTTTGGTCAGCAAACTGGTAGGTGGCTTCACGGTAGCCGGTTTGGGGGTTGTCGCGGCCTTTGCCGAGAAAGGTGATGAGCGTGGCGTTCATGGCGTGATTTTCTCTTTCAATGGGGCGCCTGGGTGCGGCCAGAGCCAAGCGCTACTGCGGATGGCGGGTGGGCAGGGCCTGGAGTTGGTATTCCTCGATACGCGCGCCATACCGTTTCAGGTCGTCGGCGGAGAGTTCTCTCCCACGCGCTTGAGGCGGCATGTCCACCGAGAGATTGAAGAACCGCCCGCCGCGTGCACAGACCTCGGCAGCCAGATTGACCGGAAGGGTGCCGATGACCACATCACCGGGCTCGATCTCAGCGGGATCGAGGTGGGCAATCTGCCGGTCCACCTTGAAGCCTTGTTCGGCAAACCACTCGACGGCGCCGGGATGTCGGGTGACGAGCCAGGTGGTCATGCTTCGCCCTTGAGTTTCTGCACCGCTTCGCTGATTTGTTGCTTGCGTTCCTTTTTGCCGGGTGTGCCCCAGGTTTTGCTCATGGTTTGAGCCAGTAGCTCTCCGGCGGCCACGCGGCTGCGCGGGTCGCTCCATTCCAAGGCGGTTTTCATGAAATCCAGGCGTTGGGAGTCGAAGGCACTGCCGGGTTGGTAGGCGGTTTTGCGTGCGGTTTCGAATTGTTGCTGGAAGGCATGCACTTGTTTCAGGTTTTCTTCGTGCGCCAAATCCTCGGGGGATAGCTCGGCCAAGCGTTCGGCTTCTGCGGTGCGTTGTGCTGCTTCCGTGCGTTCTTGTTCGGCGCGTTGCTCTTTTTCGTAGTCGCGCCACATTGCGCCATAGCCAACGGCGGTTTTCGCACCAAAGCCGAGCCATTCAAAAGCATGTTGGAAAGCGGTTTGCAGCAGGGTTTTCCAGCGCTCGCCTTCGACCAGATCCGGGGCATGGCGGCGCAGCAGGGCGGTGTCGCAGGTGACGAAAAAACTGAAAGCCGATCCCGGCGGCACGGTGAGGAAGCTGATGGGATTGGGGCTGCCGGAGTCGTGGGGGCTGACGCTGTCGCCGCTCTTGCGGTCGCTCTTTTGCTGGTAGTAGTGCGACTGGTGCGGGGTCATGATTTCGACCGCAAGGCTGTTGCCTGCGATTTGCGGGATCACATCCCAGAAGGTGAGCGCGCCGCGCAGGTGTTGCTTGTCGCCGTCTTGGGATTCGAGGCCGAACAGGGCATCGAGCAGAGAGCGCCCCCAGGGTCGGCTCGCCGACCCGCCCTGGGCGTCGCCCCACTCACCCGAGGCCAGTTCGCGTGCGGCTTGGCGCAGCACACCCTTGATGCCGGAACCGGGCAGGTAGGGCAGCCCATAGGGGTTCAAAAAGGCAAAGCCGTTTTCCAGCGGGTGCTCATTGCCCAGGCCGGTGGTGAACGGGGCGGTGGACCGGGCTTCGAGGCGCAGGCTCTCATGCGGCAATACGCCGGCAAAACAGGCTTGTTGGCGAGTCTGCAGGGATTGCATGATGGCTTTGTCGGCGGCGTTGAGGGTTTGTGCATCCTTGATGGCAGAAACCTTGTTTTCGTCCTTGAAAGCGCGTTCTTCATGGTCTTTCCCAGCCACACGGTAGTTAATGTCGTGGGTTGTCCACAACGCCTCGCGGCTGCGGTTATCCATGCCCCATAGTTTGAGGCACATGCCAAAACGCATTCCCGGTGATGCGTCCTTGAAATCTTGCCCAAGATAGCGGGGTACGGCGGCGATCGGCATTTTTAGCTCCCGTGTTACGTTGTCTTACGCAAGCGATCAATGAGGTGTGAATATGGCGACATTAACGATTCGACTGGACGACCAGCTGGACGAGGCACTCACCCGCATAGCGGCCGATGCGCACCGCAGCAAGAGTGATGTGGTGCGTGAAATGCTCAGGCGGCAAACGGCGCTGGATGCACTTAAACGCGCACAAAGCGCGCTACAACCTTTGGCGGAAAAAGCCGGGTATCTCACCGACGAAGATTTTTTCAGGGATTTTTCGTGAAGGTGTTTATTGATACCAATGTGTATTTGGGCGGCATTCTGGGGCTTGGATTGTGCAAGGTTTTGCTGAAAACATTGCTTGACGGCAATCATGGGCTGCTGCTGGGTGAGCGAGTTCATGCGGAGTTCTTGCGCATTGCCGTGACAAAGTTTCGAGCGAGTCATGAGCGCCCCAGGGCCGGGCTGCGCCCAGCCCGCCCCCCGCGGGGGTCAAGGAAACTTGGGGCGGCCCGGCATTTCCTTGAGAGCAGCTTGCGTTTGCTGAAGATTTTTTTATAGAGGCGTGTGTGCTGCTGCCCGCCGCTGCGCAGCCTACGCCCGGCGTCCCCGATCCCGACGACGCCTGGATCATTGCAGCAGCCTTGGCGGCCCGCGCCGACGGGTTCGTCACCGGCGATGAGGCGCTGCTTGGGCTTGAGCATGTCTAAGGGATGCCCATCCTCGATCCGCGCACGGCGTATCTGAAACTGCGCGGACTGGCGTAGCAGGCTCATCGCTTAATTCTGTCCGTTTCGCGCTGCGGCCATCTGCCGCAGCCATTTGAGCCAGGCGAAAGCTTCTGCTGTCACTTCCTGAAAATGCCGCGGGTCGGCCTGCATCAGGTGTTGCATGAACTCGTCAAATTTCTTGGGGGTTTTGCATTGTTCATGCAGCCAGTCGCGCAGGTGTTGAGCGAGCGTTTCGTGTCGTCCGCCTTTGTCGTGCAGCCAGACCACGACCTGCATGAGGCCGCTGTTCATAATGAGTGCGGGCAAGCCCTTGGCATCGTTCATATAGTCTTTGCCATGCTCAGCCAGACCTTCGTCGGCTTTTTTCCACGCATGTTCGGCGCGTTTTTGTTCCAGTGTCTGCTTACTCATCATTTGCCCTCCTCAACTCGCGCAATCACCAAACCGCGCCCGGTGGTGGCATCGCCGCCGATTTGCAGCAGCTTGCCGTCGATCAGCGCCTTGATCTTGTACATCACGTCTTCAGCTCCGAGCTTGTCATCTTTGTTGCCAGAGCGGGTCTGGCTTGTCATCAGTGGGGCAATGAGCAGCGATTCCGGCGGCAGGTTTTCGGTGTAGAACAGGCCGCCGTCCTTGGCCGTGCCTGTTTTTTCATCGATGCGCACATGCGGCTCGACCAGCATGGCGTTTTCGGCGAAGTAGGCAAAGTCGGTATCGCAGAGCACGACCAGATCGGTTTTGAGCTTGTTGCGGAAGAAGTCGTAGGCGGCGTCGCCAGGCAGGGCGCGAGAGGCGAGGTCATCAGCAATCTTGGCAAGGTCTTGCGCAACCTTGGTCTCGTACTCGAAGGCCTCCAAGTGCAGCTTGTCCTTGTTCGCGCCGGACAGAAGCTCGGGGTTGACGATCAGGCAGTGGCCTTCCTTCAGCTCGGGCAAGGTCGGCCAGTCGGCCTTGGCTCCGACGGTATTGAGCAGGCGCTGCGCCCGAGCGAGCGCCTGCGGGCAAGTGGCATACACAAAGCCGCCGCGCAGCGAGCGGATGGGCAGGGCGAGAGTTTGCGCATCGCCAAAGCTGACCGCGCCGGCGTGCAGGTCTGAACTACCCGACTCGGGGCCAAGGATGCGGTTGATGAAGCCATCCTCCCCGCCCAGCGCCTGCCAGCCATGCCGCACCGCGCCCTTGATGCCGGAACCGGCGAAACAGGGGTGGTTGGTGTGGCGTTCGCGCTGGATGGGATTGTCGATGACGCCTATGGCTTGCCCGGCGCCCATGTGGACGGGGCTGATGGCATAGAGGAAAACGGCGGCGTGTTTCTCAAACATGTTCGGGCTCCAGATCAGTAGGCGGCAAAAGTGAAACGGTTAAACCCTTCGGCGCGTCGGGTGGCATCTTCGCAGGGCACGGACCACAGGCCTTCGCTGGCAAGCTTTTCGAGGGCTTCGGGACGGGCTTGGAGTTCGTCCAGCCAGTACACGCTGCCGGTCGGGGCGACGCGCTGGGCGGGTTTGGGCGTCCAGTTCGCCAGATCCCAGCCGGAGATGACCTCGGCGCGCGGTACGGCGGCGCAGACCAGCCTGCCGCGCACGCCGTGCAGGTCGAAGCGGTAGTCATTACCCGTGGGGGTGATGCCATTGGGCAGCCAGCCTTGGCGGAACAGGCCGGGCGTGGTCAGCACCAGGCGGCAGCGTTGAGCCTGCGCCATGGCGGCGTAGTCCAGCGCGGGAGGGCGATGCTCAATGGCGCGAATGGCCGCGCCGCGTCCATCGCCGCCAAAGCGCAGCAGGCCAGATTCGGGCGGCGTGGCGCCGCTGATGCCAGCAAGAAAACCCACGCCGGGTTTGAAGGCGATGGCTTGCAGCGAGAACAGCTTGCCGTCGTCGGCGCGGCGTTGCTCGACCGACAAGCCCACGCCCACGCGCTCATCCATACGCCAAAGTTCGCTGGATTTGAGCAGATGCTCTGGGGCGGGCGGCTTGCCGTTCAAATAGCGTTCGAAGCCTGCTTGCGTCAGCCAGTATCCGCTGGTCGGTTTGGCGCGGGTGGTTTCGGCCAGCACGGGGTGCAGGGGCAGCGGATGGGCGCTGGCAATGCCGTCGGCAAGCGAATTGGGACGGGACAGGCGAGCAGCCGGTTTGCCGTGCTCGTCTTCGACAACGGACAGATCGGCAGGCGGTGCGGTCAAAACCTCAACCGCGTCGTCGGCTTTGCGTCGCGCCAAATGAAAGGCGGCAAGCGTGAAACTGCCGGGCTGGGCAGGCGCCCCCAAGGAAGGATGATTGACAAGCCCTTTGGCGAAAGCGGTCAAATCCACCCCTTCATCGGCGAGCATCCTTGATCGAATCGCCCCCGCGGCCACAGAGGGCCAGGGCGGAACCAGCGCCTCGCCATAGCTGCCCGGATCGCCGAACAGCTTGTTGCCGCGCAGAATGAGCACGTCCAGGGGTTCAATAAAGCGGGTATGCAGCGTGTTCATTCTGCGACTCCTGAACGGGTTTCGCGGGCAAGGAATTCGGCCACGGTGAGGAAGTTTTCCAGCCAGGCCAGACCATGCTTCTCTTGTTGCACGGCAAGCGCGGTGAGACGTTGCGCCAAACTGGATGCCTGGTCTTTGGGCCCGCCTTCGGACTGCCGGGTGAGTTGGTAAGCCAGCAGGCTTTCCAACATCTGCGGCGCATCCTTGGGCTCGGGCAGGTCTTTCAGCCATTCGAGACTGTTGTAGACGGCGCGGCGGGAGGTGTCCTCATGGGTGAGGAATTCGCGCAGATCGGAGAGCAGCCGGAGCGGTTCGCCCCACTTGGCGGTCAGTCGCAGCGCGCCGCCGGAGCGTTTGATGATGCTGATGGAAAAGGCATCGCGCCCGCCTTCGCTCTTGGCGCGCTTTTCTGCGGTGCGCAACTCGCGCAGCACGGCGGACAGCGGGGCCTGATGGTGGGCGACCACCGCGCCAGTGGAAGCTGTGGCGTGCTTGCCCATCATGCGCATCACGCGACCGTTGAGGTATGCAAAACCGTTCTTGCAATGCAGCTTGCCCTTGTCTTTGCGCAGTTCCTGCCAGTCGGTACGTTCGTCTTCGGGCAGGGCGCCGGAGTAGGCATGGCGCAGACGCTGCATCATTGGGAGCATGTCGGCCACGGGCAGCATGGCCAATACATCGTCGCCACCGGCGTAGATCACCCGCCCCAGATGCTCTTCTTCCACCACATGCCGCACCACGGTTTGCGAGAAATCGTTCAGCGCGCCGGAGATGGCCAGATGGCGGTTGGGCGAGATGGCGCGTTTTTGCTGGCCGTATTTCTGGATGAGTGGTTGGCTGCTCGCATGTTGGTCGAAACCGGCCTGCACCTGGGGATGGAAGCTGTTGCGGTAGCTGATAATGGTGTTTGTAGATTCATCGCCCGAAAGAATCGCGCCCATGCGGTCGCCGTCCATCATCAGCAGGGCGTAATAGGTTTCGAGTTTGATCTCATCCTTGTCCAGCGCGGCGGCGAGGGTTTGGCGCACGAGCTTTTGCGCTTTGGCGATGTCGTGTTCGCTGTCGTCCTCGTCCGCTTGCTCCAGCAATGCGGGCAGGCGCTTGGCATCGGTCAAGGCTTCTGGATTGTCGCGGTATTTGCGTGTCAGCTTGCGCGGCAGGGCAACGGGGTCGGCCTTTTCAGCCGCATCGGCAAGGCCCGGCGCCGTGTGACCGCCTTTTTCCAGCCAGCGATCGAGCTGGTGCGCCAGCGCCATGGTGTGGGTGGACACCACGAAACGGCTGGGTTGCTGTTTGAGCGCATGGCCGACTTCTTCGGCAAAGATCGTCGGCCATAAGCGCTTGATGGCGGGCAGGGCGGCGAGGTGTTCGCCATTTTTTGCCCAGGCGGGCTTGGACTTGGCGATTTTCGCCCAGAGGGTGTCGGTTTGCTGGCGATAGGATTTTGCAAGCTGGCCGCGGTCGGTGGTCAGCCATTCGGCTTCGCCGCTGAGCGAGCAGCGCCAGCCTTCTTCTTGCATCGGGTCGAAGCGGCGCGCGGCTTTGGCTGCGGCCATCACGCGCTCAGCCAGGTCGTACACCGCCGGGTAAAGCACGCCGGGATTAGGAGCGAAGAAGGTCGTGCCATCGCCCCAGTCGATTTCCTTTTGCAAGACTTGCCAGGCCGGGGTGTCCAGAAAACCGCAGGGCTTGCCGGGTTCTACCCCAAAGAAGGGCCTCATCGCCTCGGAGAGCGCCGAGGTGTCGAGATCGGTCTGACGCGCGGTGTTGCGCGGCTTGATGAGCGAAAACGGCACGGCCGACCAGTGGACTTCGGGAAAACCCGCCAGTTGCTGCTTCATTTGCTCGTAGGGGATTTTTTCCGCTTCGGCATCGAAGTCAGCGGCCTTGAGCAGGCGCGACACAACATCCTGACCGAGTTCCTGCAAGCAGCTACGCACGGCAACGGTCACTTTTTCCGCAATCGCCTTGGCCTGACTGGCAGGAACCACGGCGACGAAGCGATTGGGCAGGGCAGCGGAGAACAGCGGATTGGCATCAGTGCCGCCCTTGTTCCAGTCGCAGTCCTTGAACAGCGCCTCCGGCAGCCCCATCCGGTCGCGCAGCCACAGATCGACCTGCGGAATGCCGCGCAAGCGCGGGAAAAGAATGGCATCCGGCCCCAGTTCCTCGCAGACCGGGCGCATGGCTTCCCAGGCCAGACGCGAGAGCAGGTGCGAACCCGCCCACAAATCCGAGGTGGAGCGGGCGGCGGCAATGAAGCCTTGCACCGGGCCGATGGACAGCGCCAGCAGCGCTGCTTCGCCGTTCGGGTCGGCGGCAAAGGCGCCGGCGAAGGCCGAGGCCAGGTCGAGGTGATCCCAGATGGAATGATCGGGAATGCGGGTGTCGGCAGGCAATAGCGGCCAGAGTTGTCCGAGTTTGCCGTTGTCGGAGGTTTCGCTCAGCTCCGGGCCGAAGCGCCAGTAGGCGAGCAGGGTTTTGCGCAGGTCGTGCGTGGCCTCGTCTTTCGCGCCGAGTTTGACCAGCAGATCGGAAAAATGGTCGAAACTGCGCTGCTTGATGCCGTCGATTTCGGTGTCATTCAGACTGTGCAGGTTGACCTGATCGCCCGTCAGCGGATGGGTCAATACGGGATTTTTTGCCCAGCGAACCTGCGCCCAGTCAGCCACGGCGAAGGTCTTTTCCTCGCCCTTTTTGGTTGTTATGGTGATTTCCTGCATGGGCCACTGCGGTCGATCGGCGGCTGCCGCCCACCAGTCGGCGCGCTGGATGGTGCGGTACACAGCCAGCGGCAGACCTTTCTTGAAAATCACGCGGGTGAGCACATTGGCATTGTCCGGGTCGGCGTCGGCCAGTTCTTCGGCGCTGATGTCCTTAAGGCCAAGGAGTCGGATCAGCGCCTTGGAGGTTCCGTTCTCATGCCCCGCCGGGTCACGCAAAAGCACCAGCGCCTTTTCCGCCGGGTCGTGCAGGCGAGCGGCGAGTTTGCTTTGCCAAAGGAGGTCGTTGTTCATGGCTTACTCCAGAATGCGGGTCAAAGCTTGCTTCGGCGCATCGAGAAAGGCGTACACCTGTGTCCAGACCCTCTCGATGGCAGGTTGGTCGGGCCGGAAGGCTGCGGGCGGCAGGTGCGGAACGTGAAAGATCAGGCCCACAAGTTTGCCATCCGGAGTGGGACGGATTTTGAAGCGCAGGGTGTTGGGCAGGCGAGCGTTATTGCCCCACGTACTGACCGAATGATTGGTGACGGGGTAAGACAGCCAGTGTCTGGATTCAGGCGCATGGGCGTTTTTCCCGGTTTTGAATCCGAATTGAGTGCGCAATCCAATCTTGACTTCGGCAAGTGTTTTCATCAGAGCCTTCCAGTCATCGTAAGGCGCGGTCTGCCAGATGAGTGGGCCCTTGACGTCCCGGCCGATGGCGTGGGGCCAATCGAGTTGCAGGCAGTCACGCCAAGGACGCGCAGGCAAAGCGCCCTCACCCCAGCCCTCTCCCGCTTGCGGGAGAGGGAGCAGAGCAAACGAGCCCCAGCCGTTGCGGCTGCGTCCGCCCAGCGTGCCGTACTGGTTAATCAACCACAGGGCGTGTTCGATCAGCGGTGCATGGGGGTTAGGTACGGCGATGGACAGGGTGGCGGATTCTCCGGCCTGGATGGCGGCGCTTTTCTTTAAGCTGGTGCCATTACTGAATTCAAGCGGGCCGTAACCTAGATATAAAGCACTACCGACGCTAACGACTTGCCCCGACTTGTTTTTTACTTCCGGGTGCGGTGTGCCAATGTCGCGAGGCCAGTCGCTTTTCTTCAGCTTTCCCTCGTCCCAGCGATCCAGCCGAATGCGAATCTGGCTTTTTTGGCTATCGCCCTCGCTGGCCATACCAAACAACAACCCTTCCTCCTGCCGCATTTCATCCACACGCACGGCAAAGTTCTTGTCGGCCGCATAGGCCACCCGCCACCACTGGCGCAGCAGGGCTTTGATCGGCGGGGTGCGCCATTGGGCGTTCTGTTCGGCATTGCCCATGAAGGCAGGCGTGGCGAAGCTCAAGGTGTAGCGCAGTGTTTTCACGCGAATTCTCCTTGCGAGTACGGCAGGTGAGTGTCGAGGGTGATGGCGTCATGCGGCAGCAAAAGGACCGTCAAACGATAGCTTTGTCCAGGCGCTTTTTTCTGGGTGGCCAGCTTGTAGGCCTCGCCGCGCCTTCCAAGCGCTTGAGTGATTTTTTTGTTGATCTTGCTTTTGATCGGGTCGAAGTTGTCTTTGCCATAACTGCTTCGGTAGGCCTTTTCAGTTTTTTCGTATTCGCCGCTATGTAAGTTGATGAGCTTGGCAAGCTTGTCGAGCACTTCGTCGATCAGCGCATCATCGCTCCAGTGCAAGCCAGGCTGACTGCGTCGAGCACGGTCGGCGAACAACCAGTAATAGGCGTATTCAATGGGTGTGAAGTGGATGCTCTCCCCGCCCATGACCGCCTCTCGACTGGCCGGACGCAGCACAAGTTGTAACGGCGGCAGCGCCTTTTGCACTTCGGCAACCGCTACGCTGTAGCTGGCTTTCCCCGCGATCAGATCATGCGGCAGGTTCTCACGCAGGCGCACAAAGGGAATGTCGCCCAGCCAGATGCGCGCATCACGGCAGTCGAGAGCAAGCCCAGTGCGCTGGTCTTGAATCACGTGCGTGACGGGGGTGGGGTAGAAAAAGTCCTTCTGGGTCTCGAACGGCTCGGAGACCAGCACATGTGAGAGCCGATCCTGCGGGCGACCGTACAGGCTCATGGCATAGCCAAGATAAAAACCCATGGTTTTGCGGCCACCTGCGATCGAGGCGTGTAACTCGCTTTGCGCATCGGCGGTCAATTCGCGCACTTTCTCGCAGATGAAATCGGCGGCGAGGGCATTGTCGGCATCGTCGCGAATGTCTTCCAGCAGACTGCCATCGGCGCGGCGAATGACGTGGATGTGACTTTCCGGGAAAGCGATGGCGGGCAGCTTGTAATCCGAGCGCAGACGGTGGAACCAGCCGGGTTTCTCAGAGAGCAGTTGCAGTCGCGCGTTATCCGCGCCCTTGGCGGTGCTGACCAAGTGGATTTCATCAGGGATCCAGGCTTGACCCGGACGGCTCAAGAGAGCATGCAAGGTTTCGGTCACGATTTGAGGTGACAGCCCGGTCACGGCAAGCAGGATGCGTTGTGGCGAATTTGACATGGCAGATGCTCTTTTGGCGTGCATCGAAGGAAACACGATGCACGGCAGTTTATGAACTCACGGGTTTGGCATCGGGCCTGGCAAGCTTTCCGCATGTAAGCGGTAGGCGCCAAGTCCCATGGTGGTGGATCGACCGACATGGGTGTATTGGCCCAGCCACAGGAAAGGCCAGAACGATTCAAGCAAGGCACCATCGACCCACACGGAGCCGACCAGACCGCCTATCTCCATATCGGTGTGTTGGCGCTGCGAATGGCGCCTGAGGTCGACCCATTGCAGTTGCGCCGCAAGGAGGGGAACGGTGCGAGCGTTCTGATTTAGGCCAGAAAAATCGACGTCCAGCGGGGTATCGGTGTGAAAGCTGGTCAGCAAGGAGATGCGGCGCAGCAAATTGCCGAACAGATCAGAAAAAGCGAATTGCTCTGGCGTGACATGTCGGCCGTTGCGGCGGATGCGTAGCGGCGTCATCAGCTCGATTTCGATCGTGCCAAAGGGACAAGGAGGCGCTTTCGGCGTGGTCGGTGCGTTGCCTTGAGGTGCGCCATGACTTGTGAGAATGGATGCCCATTCTTCACCCGCATCGCGCCATTGCCTCATTTCGACAAACGCCATTCGGCGCCCGGCGATTCCCTTTTCTCCGCTTGCCCCTCGCAGCAAAGCCTGATACATGAGCGGCAGATGACGGTTGGACTTGCCAAACAGGGTGAGGTGGAGCCGAATTTTTCCAGGTTCCATGTGCTCTTCACCCAGCACATAAGGATTCGGCGCTTCGCTATACCGAGTCAGCTTGGTCGCCTCAGGAGGCACAGGCGTAGCAAACAGATAGCTGTAGGCGCATTGGTGCAATAGTGTGCAGCCTTCGCACTCGCGTGCGCCTGTCAGGCAGGCGATGCGGCGCAGCTCGTGACCGAGCGCACCACGCCATGCAGAACCGGCAAAACGCGGGGCCGGGCGCTGACTGGGGTCTGCAAAATCGAATCTATACCGGGCGAGCGGGAGTTGTAACAAGCTCTGGTAGGCCATGCGATGAAATCCTTGATCCTGGTCCATTTGCCAGGCTTGCTGCTCGCCAAGAGGACCAGGGCGGGCGATCTTGCAGAGAGATCAGGATTGCACGCAAACGCGCGCTTCACGCTCTGAGTTTGCCGCCAGCCACGTCTGTGATGATTAACATTGAACAAGGATACCAACAACAAGATCTTACGCAGGCCGTGCGCCAAGCCCCCATTTGGAAGACGATTCGAAAACATCTTGCATCTCTTGTACTTCATTCAATTGGCAACACACTTACCCGCAGCGCGGGATATCTTCTGGCGTCCTCCTCTCAATGCAATCCACTTGTCCGAAGTCGTCACGGCGCCAATCGCATTGGGTCAACCTGCGGTTGCAGGACGCAGTGTCAAAGGACTGGCGTGGTGACTGATCCCTCCAAAAGCGCCTCCCATCCCCCGCCCCGCGGCCGCCCGCGTGCTTCATTGTGGGCAAACGCATCCAGCAGACTGAGATCTGCCTTTTCCACCTGTGGCTAAATATAGATAGGCCAAGATTGAGCCATAGCCCAAAATATCGCAGCCAACAAAAAAGCCAAGGACCGCTAAGTCCTTGGCTTCATTGAACAAATCTTGGTTGCGGGGGCAGGATTTGAACCTGCGACCTTCGGGTTATGAGCCCGACGAGCTACCGGGCTGCTCCACCCCGCGCTAGAAATGATGAATCATACTTGAAGATCATTCTTTATGCAAGGCACCCCATCTGCTCGAATCGAATCCGGCGAATGGGGTGCCGTGGGATCAGGGCTGATCCGAGGCGCTGTCCGACTCGGCGGACTGCAGGGTGCTGTCTTCGAGCGCCTGCAGTTCGGCTGCGGCTTGGGCGGCGCGGTCGGCCTGCTCCATCGCGTCCTTGGCCTTGCGCGCCTGGTGGAAGGCCAGACCGGTGCCCGCGGGGATGAGACGACCGACGATGACGTTCTCCTTCAGGCCACGCAGCTCGTCGCGCTTGCCCATGATGGCGGCTTCGGTCAGCACCCGCGTGGTTTCCTGGAAGGACGCGGCGGAGATGAAGCTGTCGGTGGACAGGCTGGCCTTGGTGATGCCCAGCAGCAGGTTGTTGAAGGTCGCCGGCAGCTTGCCGTCGTGGAGAAGCTGGTCGTTGGTCGCCAGAACCTGCGAACGCTCGACCTGCTCACCGGCGATGTAGTCGCTGTCGCCCGGGTCCTTGATTTCAACGCGGCGCAGCATCTGGCGAACGATGACTTCGATGTGCTTGTCGTTGATCTTCACGCCCTGCAGTCGGTAGACGTCCTGCACTTCGTCGACGATGTAGCGCGCCAGCGCTTCCACACCGAGCAGGCGCAGGATGTCCTGCGGCTCGGCGGGGCCGTCGACGATGAGCTCGCCCTTGTTGACCACCTGGCCTTCGTGCACCAGCACGTTCTTTTCCTTCGGAATGAGGAACTCGCTGGAGTTGCCGTCGAGGTCGGTGATGACCAGACGCACCTTGCCCTTGGTTTCCTTGCCGAAGGAGACGGTGCCCGTGGTCTCGGCCAGCATGCCGGCGTCCTTGGGCGAGCGGGCTTCGAACAGCTCGGCCACGCGCGGCAGACCGCCGGTGATGTCGCGGGTCTTCTGGCCTTCCATCGGGATGCGCGCGAGCACCTCGCCGGGGCCGACGTCTTGGCCGTCGCGCACCTGGATCAGCGCGCCCACGGTGAAACCGATGGTCACGGCGTGGTCGGTGCCGGGAATCTTGACCTCCTGGCCCTGCTCGTTGAGCAGCTTGACCTGCGGCCGCACGACCTTGGCCGAGCCGCGGCGCTTGGGATCGATGACCACCAGAGTCGACAGCCCGGTGACTTCGTCGACCTGCTTGGCCACGGTGACGCCCTCTTCGACGTTTTCGAACTTGATCTGCCCGGCGTACTCGGTGATGATCGGGCGGGTCAGCGGGTCCCAGTTGGCCACCAGGGTGCCGGCCTTGATGACCATGCCGTCCTTGACGAACAGGGTCGCGCCGTAGGGCACCTTGTGGCGCTCGCGCTCGCGGCCGTGATCGTCGGTGACCAGCACTTCGCCGGAACGGGTGATGACCACCTGCTCGCCCTTGGTGTTGGTGACGTAGCGCATGGTGGCGGTGAAGCGCACGGTGCCGGCGCTCTTGGCCTCCACGCTGGACACGACGGCCGCACGCGACGCCGCACCACCGATGTGGAAGGTGCGCATGGTCAACTGGGTGCCCGGTTCGCCGATGGACTGCGCGGCAATCACGCCGACCGCTTCGCCGTTGGTGACCAGCGTGCCACGGCCAAGATCGCGGCCGTAGCACTTGGCGCAGATGCCGTATCGGGTTTCGCAGGTCAGCGCGGTGCGCACCTTGATCTCGTCGATGCCGGCGGCCTCGACCAGGTCGAGCATGTCTTCGTCGAGCATCTCGCCCGCGGGGACGATGACTTCCTGCGTTTCGGGGTTGACGACGTCCACCGCCGCCACGCGGCCGAGCACGCGGTCGCGCAGCGATTCGATGACTTCACCCCCTTCGACCAGCGCGCGCATATTCGTGCCGTTGGTGGTGCCGCAGTCGTTTTCGGTCACCACCAGGTCCTGCGTCACGTCCACCAGGCGGCGGGTGAGGTAGCCGGAGTTCGCGGTCTTCAGCGCGGTGTCGGCCAGGCCCTTGCGGGCGCCGTGCGTGGAGATGAAGTACTGCAGCACGTTCAGCCCCTCGCGGAAGTTGGCCGTGATGGGGGTCTCGATGATCGAGCCGTCAGGCTTGGCCATCAGGCCGCGCATGCCGGCGAGCTGGCGAATCTGCGCGGCGGAGCCGCGCGCACCCGAGTCGGCCATCATGTAGATGGAGTTGAACGACTCCTGGCGCACGTCCTTGCCATGACGGTCCTTGACCGTCTGGTTGGAGAGGTGATTCATCAGCGCCTTGCCGACTTCGTCACCGGCGCGGCCCCAGATATCCACGACCTTGTTGTAGCGCTCGCCCTGCGTCACCAGACCGGAGGCGTACTGCTGCTCGATCTCCTTGACTTCCTTTTCGGCGCGGGCGATGACCTTGTACTTCTCTTGCGGAATCAGCATGTCGTCGATGCTGATGGAAATGCCCGCCTTGGTCGCCAGCGAGAAGCCCGACTGCAGCAGCTTGTCGGCGAAGATGACGGTTTCGCGCAGGCCGCAGCGACGGAACGAGGCATTGATCAGACGCGAGATTTCCTTCTTCTTCAGCGCCTTGTTCATGATGCTGAACGGCAGGCCCTTAGGCAGGATTTCCGACAGCAGCGCGCGGCCGACCGTGGTTTCCACCACGGCGGTCCTGGGGGTGAAGCTGCCGGTTGCCTTGTCCTTCTCGTACTCGGTCAGACGCACGCTGACACGGCTGGTGATTTCCACTTCCTTGGCATCGAGCGCGCGCTGCACCTCGGCCACGTCGGCAAACACGATGCCTTCACCCTTGCCGTTGATGCGCTCGCGCGTGGCGTAGTAGAGACCCAGCACCATGTCCTGCGATGGCACGATGGAGGGTTCGCCGTTGGCCGGGAACAGGATGTTGTTCGACGCCAGCATCAGCGCGCGCGCCTCGATCTGCGCTTCCAGCGACAGCGGCACGTGCACGGCCATCTGGTCGCCGTCGAAGTCGGCGTTGAACGCGGCGCAGACCAGCGGGTGCAACTGGATGGCCTTGCCTTCGATCAGCATCGGCTCGAAGGCCTGGATGCCCAGGCGGTGCAGCGTGGGCGCGCGGTTGAGCATCACCGGATGCTCGCGGATCACGTCTTCGAGAATGTCCCAGACGATGGGCGTCTGCGCTTCGACTTCCTTCTTGGCCGCCTTGATGGTGGTGGCCACGCCCAGGGTTTCGAGCTTGTGGAAGATGAAGGGCTTGAACAGCTCCAGCGCCATCAGCTTGGGCAGGCCGCACTGATGCAGCTTGAGCGTCGGACCGACGGTGATGACCGAGCGGCCGGAGTAGTCGACGCGCTTGCCCAGCAGGTTCTGGCGGAAGCGGCCGCTCTTGCCCTTGATCATGTCGGCCAGCGACTTGAGCGGGCGCTTGTTCTGGCCGACCATCGCCTTGCCGCGGCGGCCGTTGTCGAGCAGCGAATCGACCGCCTCCTGCAGCATGCGCTTTTCGTTGCGCACGATGATCTCGGGCGCGGACAGCTCCAGCAGACGGCGCAGGCGATTGTTGCGGTTGATGACGCGGCGGTACAGATCGTTCAGGTCGGAAGTGGCGAAGCGGCCGCCGTCCAGGGGAACGAGCGGGCGCAGATCGGGCGGCAGCACCGGCAGCACCGTCATGACCATCCACTCGGGCTTGGTGCCGGAATCCTTGAAGGCCTGCATCACCTTGAGGCGCTTGACGTTCTTCTTGACCTTGGTGTCCGAGCCGGTCATGTCGGCGCGCAGCTTCTCGATTTCCAGATCGAGATCCATGTTGTGCAGCAGCGCGTGAATGCCCTCTGCGCCCATGAAGGCGACGAACTCGTCGCCGAACTCGGTGCGCTTGGCGGCGTATTCGTCTTCCGACAGCACCTGAGCGGCCTTGAGCGGGGTCATGCCGGGGTCGGTGACCACATAGGCCTCGAAATACAGCACGCGCTCGATGTCGCGCAGCGCCATGTCGAGCACGATGCCCAGGCGCGACGGCAGGCTCTTGAGGAACCAGATGTGCGCCACCGGGCTGGCCAGTTCGATATGCCCCATGCGCTCGCGGCGCACCTTGCTCTGCGTGACTTCGACGCCGCATTTCTCGCAGATCACGCCGCGGTGCTTGAGGCGCTTGTACTTGCCGCACAGGCACTCGTAGTCCTTGATCGGGCCGAAGATCTTGGCGCAGAACAGGCCGTCGCGCTCGGGCTTGAACGTGCGGTAGTTGATGGTCTCGGGCTTTTTCACCTCGCCGTATGACCAGGAACGGATTTTCTCGGGCGACGCCAGGCCGATGCGAATGGCGTCGAAATGCTCATCCTGGTGGACCTGCTTGAACAGGTCGAGTAGCGCTTTCATGCTTTCACTCCTTCATTTGCCTGCCCGGCGCAACCAAGCGGCGCCGGGCACGGCATCCATCAATTGCGTTCGAGTTCGATGTCCAGACCCAGCGAGCGGATTTCCTTGATCAGCACGTTGAACGACTCGGGCATCCCGGCTTCGATGATGTGGTCGCCCTTGACGATGCTCTCGTACATCTTGGTGCGGCCCTGTGTATCGTCGGACTTGACGGTGAGCATTTCCTGCAGCACGTATGAGGCGCCATAGGCTTCGAGCGCCCAGACTTCCATCTCGCCGAAACGCTGGCCGCCGAACTGCGCCTTACCGCCCAGCGGCTGCTGCGTGACCAGCGAGTACGGGCCGGTGGAGCGGGCGTGCATCTTGTCGTCGACCAGGTGGTGCAGCTTGAGCACGTGCATGATGCCCACGGTCACCGGACGTTCGAACATTTCGCCGGTGCGGCCGTCGGTCAGCATGACCTGCTTCTTGGCCGCGGTGAGCTGCAGCTTCTCGGCGATGGCATCGGGATAGGCGAGATCGAGCATCTGACCGATTTCGGCTTCGCTGGCGCCGTCGAACACCGGGCTGGCGATCGGCAGGCCGGCCTTGAGGTTGCTGGCCAGTTCGAGCACTTCGGCATCGCTGAGTTGGTCGAGCGCTTCCTGCTTGCCGCTGAAGTTGTACAGCGTGGTCAGGAACTTGCGCAGCTCGGCCGCCTTGGCGTGTGCCTGCAGCATCTCGTTGATACGCTTGCCAATGCCGATGGACGCCCAGCCCAGATGGGTTTCGAGAATCTGGCCGATGTTCATCCGCGTGGGCACGCCCAGCGGGTTGAGCACGATGTCCACGGTGGTACCGTCGGGCATGTGCGGCATGTCCTCGACCGGAACGATCTTGGACACCACGCCCTTGTTGCCATGACGGCCGGCCATCTTGTCGCCGGGCTGCAGGCGGCGCTTGACGGCCAGGTAGACCTTGACCATCTTGAGCACGCCGGTGGGCAGCTCGTCGCCCTGAGTGAGCTTGCGGCGCTTCTCCTCGAACATCAGATCGAAGGCGTGGCGGCGCTTCTCCAGCGAGTCCTTGAGCTGTTCCATCTGCTGCGCCAGGGCCTCGTCGGCCGGACGGATGTCGAACCAGTGATAGCGGTCGGTCTCGCCCAGATAGTCGGCGGTGATGGTCGCGCCCTTGGCCAGCTTGTTCGGCCCGCCGTTGGCGGTCTTGCCGGTGAGCAGCTTGCCCAGACGGTCGAAGGTGTCGGCCTCGACGATGCGCATCTGGTCGTTCAGGTCCAGGCGATAGCGCTTGAGCTCGTCGTCGATGATCTGCTGCGCGCGCTTGTCGCGCGGGATGCCTTCGCGGGTGAACACCTGCACGTCGATGACGGTGCCGTACATGCCCGAGGGCACGCGCAGCGAGGTGTCCTTCACGTCGGAAGCCTTTTCGCCGAAGATGGCGCGCAGCAGCTTTTCTTCCGGCGTGAGCTGGGTTTCGCCCTTGGGCGTGACCTTGCCCACGAGCACGTCACCGGCCTCGACTTCGGCGCCCACATAGATGATGCCCGACTCGTCCAGGCGCGCCAGTTGGTGCTCGGACAGGTTGGGAATGTCGCGGGTGATTTCTTCGGCGCCCAGCTTGGTGTCGCGCGCCGGCACGTTCAGCTCTTCGATGTGGATCGAGGTGAAGCGGTCTTCAGCCACCACGCGCTCGGACAGCAGGATCGAGTCTTCGTAGTTGTAGCCGTTCCACGGCATGAAGGCCACCAGCATGTTCTGACCGAGAGCCAGCTCGCCGAGGTCAGTCGAGGCGCCGTCGGCCACCACGTCGCCCTTGGCGAGTCTGTCACCGCGCTTGACCAGGGGACGCTGATGGATGTTGGTGTTCTGGTTGGAACGCTGGTATTTGATGAGGTTGTAGATGTCCACACCGACTTCGCCGGCCTGGGTTTCATCGTCGTTCACGCGCACCACGATGCGCGCGCTGTCGACATAGTCGACCACGCCGCCGCGCAAGGCGGTGACCACGGTGCCCGAGTCGACCGCGGTGACGCGCTCGACCCCGGTGCCGACCAGCGGCTTCTCCGGGCGCAGCACCGGCACGGCCTGGCGCTGCATGTTCGCGCCCATCAGCGCGCGGTTGGCGTCGTCGTGCTCGAGGAAGGGCACGAGCGAAGCCGCCACCGAGACGATCTGGCTCGGCGACACGTCCATGTACTGCACCCGCTCGGGCGAGACCAGGATCGACTCGCCCTTCTCGCGCGCCGACACGAGCTCGTCGTTGAGCAGGCCGTTTTCGTCGATCCCGGCGTTGGCCTGGGCGATGACGTACTTGCCTTCCTCGATGGCCGAGAGGTAGTCGATCTGGTCGGTGACCTTGCGGTCGACCACGCGGCGGTAGGGCGTTTCGATGAAGCCGTATTCGTTGAGCCGGGCGAACAGCGCCAGCGAGTTGATCAGGCCGATGTTCGGGCCTTCCGGGGTCTCGATCGGACAGACGCGGCCGTAGTGCGTGGGGTGCACGTCGCGCACCTCGAAACCGGCGCGCTCGCGCGTCAGCCCGCCCGGGCCGAGCGCCGAGACGCGGCGCTTGTGCGTGATCTCCGACAGCGGGTTGGTCTGGTCCATGAACTGCGAAAGCTGGCTCGACCCGAAGAACTCCTTGATCGCCGCAGAGATCGGCTTGGAGTTGATGAAGTCGTGCGGCATCAGGTTCTCGGTCTCGGCCTGCCCCAGCCGCTCCTTGACCGCGCGCTCGATGCGCGACAGACCGGCGCGGAACTGGTTCTCGGCCAGTTCGCCGACGCAGCGCACCCGCCGATTGCCGAGGTGGTCGATGTCGTCGACTTCGCCGCGGCCGTTGCGCAGCTCGACCAGCAGCTTGATGACGGCCATGATGTCTTCATGCGAGAGCACCATCTCGCCCTCGATCTCCTCGCGGCCGAGGCGGCGGTTGAACTTCATGCGCCCCACCCGTGACAGGTCGTAGGCGTCGGCGTCGAAGAACAGGCGATTGAACAGCGCCTCGACCGCGTCTTCGGTCGGTGGCTCGCCGGGGCGCATCATGCGGTAGATCGCCACCTTGGCGCCGAGCTGGTCGGCCACTTCGTCGATGCGCAGCGTCTGCGAAATGAACGCGCCCTGGTCGAGGTCGTTGATGTAGAGCGTCTGGATCTGCTGAATGCCCGCCTCGCGGATCTTCTTCAGCAGCGGCTCGGTCAGCTCGTCGTTGGCCCGCGCGACGATCTCGCCCGTGTCCTGCGACACCAGATTGCGCGCCAGCACCTTGCCCAGCAGGAAATCCTCGGGCACAGACAGGCGTTGCGTTCCGCTCTGCTCCAGCTCGCGCAGGTGCCGGCTGTTGATGCGCTTGTCCTTGGCGACGACGACCTTGCCGTTGGGATCAATCAGGTCGAAGCGTGCCACCTCACCCTTGAAGTGGTCGGGCACGAATTCGAGCAAGGCACCCTCGTCCATCAACTGCAGATGGTCGAAGGCGAAGAAATGCGCCAGAATCTGCTCGGGGTTCAGGCCCAGGGCCTTGAGCAGGATGGTGACCGGCATCTTGCGGCGGCGGTCGACGCGAAAATACAGAATGTCCTTGGCGTCGAACTCGAAGTCGAGCCAGGAGCCGCGGTAGGGAATGATGCGGGCGCTGAACAGCAGCTTGCCCGAGCTGTGCGTCTTGCCCTTGTCGTGCTCGAAGAACACGCCGGGGGAGCGGTGCAACTGGCTGACGATGACGCGCTCGGTGCCGTTGATGATGAACGAGCCCTTGTCGGTCATGAGCGGAATCTCGCCCATATAGACCTCCTGCTCCTTGACCTCCTTGACCGTCGGCTTGGCCGCTTCGCGGTCCATCACGATCAGCCGCACCTTGGCGCGCAGCGCGGACGCAAACGTCAGACCGCGCTGCTGGCATTCGCGCACGTCGAACACCGGCTTGGCCAGGGTATAGCCGTTGTATTCCATGCGCACATACTGGTTGTGCGACACGATGGGGAAAATGGCGCGGAACGCCGCTTCCAACCCTTCATCCCGACGTTGCGCCGGTGGAAGGTCTTTTTGCAGAAAAGCCTCGTAGGAGTTGATCTGCGTAGCCAGCAGATAGGGGACATCCAGTACGCTCTGGCGACTGCCAAAACTTTTCCGAATGCGCTTTTTCTCAGTGAACGAGTAGGACATGGATACGCTCCGCTCCACAGGGACAAAATCAGTTGTCGCATACCCCGGGCTCACCCCAGACCATGCGAAAACTGCTCATGCAGTGACTTCCACAACACCCCGCCGGTTTGAACCGGCTGAAGGCGCGAAAGCCCGGAGGGCCAATCGACCTTCCGGGCCTGCGCGCAACGACGGCCTTACTTGATTTCGGCCTTGGCGCCCGCTTCTTCGAGCTTCTTCTTGGCCGCTTCGGCGTCCGCCTTGGCGATGCCTTCCTTGACAGCCTTGGGTGCGCCGTCGACCAGATCCTTGGCTTCCTTCAAGCCCAGGCCAGTCAGTTCGCGCACGGCCTTGATGACGCTGACCTTGTTGGCGCCGACTTCCGTCAGCATCACAGTGAATTCGGTCTGCTCTTCGGCCGGGGCGGCGGCAGCGCCACCCGCGCCAGGAGCGGCCACGGCCATCGCGGCAGCGGACACTCCGAATTTTTCTTCGAATGCCTTGACCAGGTCGTTGAGTTCCAGGACGGTCATATTGCCGACGGCGTCGAGGATGTCTTGTTGATTCATTGCCATTTGTTGACTCCGGGATGAATGTTTGAAAAGAGAATGTTGCAAGCTTCAGCCGTTTCAGGCTGCTTCGGTTTCGCGTTTTTTCGCCAACTGGCCCAGCGCCACGGCAAAGCCGGACACGGGGGCCTGCATGACACCCAGCAGACGCGCCAGCAGCACTTCGCGCGACGGAATGCTGGCGAGGGTCTTGACCCCGGCGGCGTCGAGCGCCTTGCCGTTGACGACCCCCGAGCGGATGACCAGCTTGTCGTTGGTTTTGGCAAAATCGTTGATGACCCGTGCGGCGGCCACTGCGTCTTCGGAAAAACCGTAGATCAGCGGACCGGCCATTTCACCGGCAAGAACCTCGCACGGGGTACCCGAAACGGCGCGCTTGGCCAGGGTGTTCTTGAACACCTGGAGATGCACCCCGTTTTCGCGCGCCTGCCGGCGCAGCCTGGTCATCTGCTCGACTGCAATTCCGCGATACTCGGCCAGCACCAGGGATTGCGCCTTGGCTGCCAGCGCCGAGATTTCCTCGACTGAAGCTTGCTTTTCAGAGCGGTTGAGACTCAAGATTGACTCCTGAAGAAATTGCCTCGAACCGAAGCGGTTTGCAACGGTTCAAAGCGCCTAAAAAAGCGTCCTCTGGAGTGACTACAGGCAATGCTTGCACCTTGCCCATTCTCTCGTCCAGCGGGTTCGCCATCTGCGCAGGCCCGACATCGTCTACACGGCGCCGAATTAAGCGAGACGGCCGTCTCGCGCCTGCGGTCTTGGATCGCCCGAGGCGGCATGAACACCGCCGCATCGGCCCACCAATTCCTTGTACACCTATTCCTGTCCGGCACCGCCAGCTCGTTTCGCCAGAGCGGGACCGCTTCAAACACTTACTGCCCGGCAACTGCGGCATTCACCGTCGCGGTATCGACGCGCACGCCGATGCCCATGGTGGAAGAAACCGCGACCTTTTTCAGGTAGATGCCTTTCGCGGCCTGAGGGCGCGCCTTCTGCAGCGCGTCGATCAGCGCAGTCAGATTGCTGCGCAGCGCGTCCGGGCCAAACGAAGCGCGGCCAATCGTGCCGTGCACGATGCCCGACTTGTCGGCGCGGAACTGCACCTGACCGGCTTTCGCGTTCTTCACCGCACCGGCCACGTCCGGCGTCACGGTGCCGACCTTGGGGTTGGGCATCAGGCCGCGCGGGCCGAGAATCTGGCCCAGCGCACCGACCACGCGCATGGCGTCGGGCGAGGCGATGACGATGTCGAAATTGAGGTTGCCGGCCTTGACCTGCTCGGCCAGATCCTCGAAGCCGACGATGTCTGCACCAGCAGCCCTGGCCTCTTCGGCCTTGGCGCCCTGGGCGAACACGGCCACGCGCTTGACCTTGCCGGTACCCGCGGGCAGAACGACAGAGCCGCGCACCACTTGGTCGGACTTGCGGGTATCCACGCCGAGACTCACGGCCACGTCGATGGACTCGTCGAACTTGGCCACGGCGCACTCTTTCACCAGGGCCAGCGCGTCATCGAGCGCGTACAGCTTGTTGGAATCGACCTTGGCGCGCAAGGCGGCATAACGCTTGGACATCCTGGCCATTTACACGCCCTCCACAGTGACACCCATCGAACGGGCCGTGCCCGCGATGGTGCGAACGGCCGCATCCAGATCGGCGGCAGTCAGGTCTTTCATCTTGGTGTTGGCGATCTCTTCGAGCTGCGCCCGTGTGATCTTGCCCACCTTGTCGGTATGCGGCTTGGCCGAGCCCTTGTCGAGCTTGATGGCCTTCTTGATCAGCACGCCGGCAGGCGGCGTCTTGATGACGAAAGTGAAGGACTTGTCCGCAAAAGCGGTGATGACCACCGGCAGCGCCAGACCGGGCTCGACACCCTGGGTCTGCGCGTTGAACGCCTTGCAGAACTCCATGATGTTGAGGCCGCGCTGGCCGAGCGCGGGGCCGATCGGCGGCGAGGGATTGGCCTTACCAGCCGGCACTTGCAGCTTGATGAAGCCGACAATTTTCTTTGCCATGATGACTCCGTATGGGTACGAGCGCCTTTGTTTTCACAAGGCTCCCCGAAACCGCCCTTGATGACTCATACTGCAACCCGGGCGGGATAGGTTGCAGCGAACAAACGATTTGCGGTTGTACGCAATCAGCCGCGCAAATCAACTAGCCAACTAGCCAACTAGCGGCCCAACAAGTGGTCAGAGCCGCTCGACCTGCTGGAATTCCAGTTCCACGGGTGTGGCGCGACCAAAAATGGTGACCGAGACGCGAAGCCGGGATTTTTCGTAGTTCACCTCTTCGACATTGCCATTGAAGTCGGTGAAAGGCCCTTCCTTGATGCGCACCATTTCGCCGACTTCGAACTGCACCTTCGGACGCGGCTTGTCCGCACCCTCCTGCATCTGGCTCATGATCTTGTTGACGTCGGCCTCGCTGATCGGCACGGGGCGATTCTTCGCGCCACCGACGAATCCGGTCACCTTGCTGGTGTGCTTGACCAAGTGCCAGGTCGCGTCGTCCATTTCCATTTCGACGAGCACATAGCCCGGAAAGAAACGACGCTCGGTAATGCTCTTGTGGCCATTCTTGATCTCGACGACTTCTTCCGTCGGCACCAGAATGCGGCCGAATTTGGATTGCATTCCCGCGCGCTCGATGCGCTCGGCGAGGTTGCGCTGTACCGCCTTCTCCATGCCCGAATAGGCATGGACGACATACCATTGCTTGCCAGCCTGCGCTGCCATCGTTTGTGCTTCAGCCATACTCATGCTCCTAGCGCTTCCAACCCAGGATCAGGTCGTAGAGCACATATTCCAGCGATTTGTCGGTCAGCCAGAGAAAAAGCGCCATCAAAATGACGAAGGCGAAGACGATGCCGGTCATCTGTATGGCCTCCTTGCGCGTCGGCCAGACCACCTTCCTGGTTTCGCGCACCGCGTCCTGCCCATAGGCGATGAGCGCACGACCCGGCTCGGAGAGGAAGAACACCACGACCGCCCCCGCCAGCAAGACCAGCAGGGTGACGACGCGCACCCACATCGGCTGCCCGCCCAAGCCATAAAACAGCCCCAGCGCAGCCAGCAGCAGAACTGCCGCCGCCCCCAGCTTAGCTTTATCCGCCCCAGTGGAGACGGTTTCGACAGACGGATTCGCCATATGGATTTACGGATTCACGCGCGTTCGATCCCGAAGCGATTCGCCCCGAGACAATGGATGGCAGGGGCAGAGGGAATCGAACCCCCAACCTTCGGTTTTGGAGACCGACGCTCTGCCAATTGAGCTATGCCCCTGTACCTTCTAGCACCAAGGCCGTTGTCTGCAAAACAGGCAACGGCCGCAATTCAAACAGATCCGGGCGCATCCCGCAGTGCGCGCCCGCATAACCTTTTTCCGAGCGTAACCCGGATTTACCCGGGAATGCACCCGCCTTGCCTTTACTCGATGATCTTCGCCACGACGCCGGCGCCGACGGTACGGCCGCCTTCGCGGATGGCAAAGCGCAGGCCTTCTTCCATCGCAATCGGGGCGATGAGCTTGACGGTGATGCTGACATTGTCGCCGGGCATGACCATTTCCTTGTCCTTGGGCAGCTCCACCGCGCCGGTGACGTCGGTGGTGCGGAAGTAGAACTGCGGACGGTAGTTGTTGAAGA
>Ga0265295_1002775_pt1 | contig 26789 bp, 30 predicted proteins | sample Munlansysbiofilm_FD_192503 | JGI IMG/M metagenome (GOLD analysis project Ga0265295, IMG submission 192503) | Leachate microbial communities from a municipal landfill in Southern Ontario, Canada - Methane capture system biofilm | ecosystem: Engineered > Solid waste > Landfill > Unclassified ... | reverse complement strand
AGACTTGAAAAAAGTAAAACAGGAAATGTGATAGGGCAACTTTCAAAATGGATGCAAGAAGATGGACACCCATTTTACATTGATACTCTTTACTATAACCACGTTGGTAAAAAGTTGCCTAAAACAGCATTGGACTATAAACCAAGTGGCGAAGGCATACATTTTTTACCTGTGCTTATCAATGTGAGATTTTCTGATGAAGGGAAAAATCATTTAGTAGGTGGTAAAATTGATAAAGAAGGTAAATTATACCTATACGATAGCCTTAAAGAAGAAATGATTGAAACAACTATGAAACAGGTAAATAGAATGTATCATCACGTTTACGGGTTGTTTTTGTTTATGGGTGTTGATAATGGCGAATATGTCTTTATATAGCAGTAACGTAGCTATTACGCATAACGTTTTGCAGACTTTGAAAACGAAAACTTTAAATAAACACAAAATTATGTTAGAAAACGAAAACTTGAATGAAGCAGAAAAACCGCAATTGAATATAGGTGCTGTTAGCGGTAGTACGGGTTCGGAGCGAATAATCTGTGCTGCTGTTTGGTATAAAGAAATTCCAATTAAAAAGGAAATACCATTTGAAAGCACAAACCCCAAAAACTGCCTGACAGGATTAGTATTTAGTGGACATAGACACGGACATTGTATTTATACCAAATGTGCTGTAACTGGTTTGCGAGATGCTGAAAGTGGGGAAAATGAACAAGGCTTCCTTACTTCTAAAAACAGATTTGTAAGCCGTGAAGAAGCATTGATAATAGCATTAAGAGAAAATCAGGTAATGGATATAAATGAAATTCGAGGGAACAGATTATTCTCGGAGGACTTGTATTAGTATTACCGCTAACGGTTGGGTGTATGAGAAGGTTTGCTTAGATGAACTTTCAAATTAGCACCAAACTTAACAGCAAACTTTCTTATACACCTTGTTATGACCAGTACGGTTTATTTACGATGAACTTCATTAGAACCACTAAACAAAACTTTTTAAAAATGTGGGAGGGAAAAATTAAAATAGAATATTTATATATAAGATAAACTATCTACTTATATGGAAAACGATAAACTTAAAAAATTCATAAAAACAACAATCAGAGAGTTTTTGAATGAGAATAAATATGTTGATGATATTTTAGATAGAAAAAATAAATACGGTAAAATATCAGATAAAGATAAAGAGTATTTGGATAAATATAGTAAAGGTGAAGATGTTTCTGATTTAGAAAAAGATTATGACACTTTTGATAAATTTAGAAAGCAAATATTTAACAGAAAACCGAACCCAAGTTGGGAATTTTTCATTTCCAAAGGACACCATGAAACAATACCAATATTTTATGATAAACAAACAAATGAAATAATGGAACGTGACTCTGTTAGATTTGAAGGTATTGGTTGGTTTAAAATTTACATAATTAATCCAGAAGAAGCAGAAAAAGCAAATGAAAGTATGCAAGATGAACTTCAAGATTTTCTATGGAAATTAGTTATGGAAACAGATACATATATTAAAGGTGAATATGTTGGGTATAATCAAACGCAAGTAATGAAAAATCTAAATAAAATGAATGTTTCATTTGATAAGAAAGTAAATCAAGATAATATCGTTGATATTCGTATTTGGGATTATGAATCAAATATTAAAATGAAAATCGTTTTTCAAAAGCGTGGGTAAATTTTTAAAAAGTTTTGAAACAAAATTTCAATTAGAACGTATAATGTAGTATTGGTCATAACGGTTGGGTGTATATGTAGGTTTTTTGAAATTAAACTTAATATATACTACTGAACTAAATAAAAAACTTACATATACACCTTGTTATGTGTTAGTAAAAAATAATTATTACAATATGAAAATACTTAAAACTTTTGAAAGTTTCAACGAAGAATGGATAGTAAATGATGTAGAATACACTGAATATGGTGATATTTTATCTATTAAATTATCAAATGGTTATGAATTAATACCGGACGAGGATACTGGTGGTGAATTTGCTACTTTGGAAATAAAATCAGTTAAACTAAAAAAAGGTGATAAAATATCATTTAATGTTGAATTAGATGAATTTAATGAATTATGGGGAATAGATAATATAAATATAAATGGTGAAACTTATTCTGCTGAACTTGGTTCGGAAGGTGGAAATACATCAACATATTTGGTTTATAGAAAGATTCAATAATTATTTTTTATTACACATAACGGTTACAGATATATTTCAGGTTTTCTTTTTAATATATACTAAAAATAATTTAATACAATGAAAAATAATAAACACGTAGAAAGTTTCGGAAAGTTCAATGAAAACTTGAATATATCTGATGTTAGTGATAGTAAAATTATAGAAATAGAAAGCTTTTATGATTTTGATAACACTTATCTAACTATTGAAAAAGAAAGTGAAGATAAAGTAAGATTAAAAATTAAAAGTGGGTATATGGGTGGTAGAGAATTAGATATAGTTGTAGATATTAATAAATTGAAAAATAGTTTATAATTTTATTATCACTAACGTTACTCAGATATATTTAGGTTTTTTAATATATACATAAAAATAATTTAATAACATGAAAAATAATAAAAATGTAAAAAGTTTCGGACAATTCAATGAAAACTTGAATATATCTGATGTTAGAAGTAGTAAATCACACATTGATTTCTTAGATGAATTTGTTGAAAAAATGAATAAGTTAAGAGATGATGTTAAAAAGAAGGGATATATTGATGATAAAGATGTAGATTTCATAGAAGAACTTTACTCAACTTATTCATTTTTTTATGATACAGAAGAAAGGTTTGTTAAAAACTGATTTATTACTTCTAACTATTATATATCTATAATTAAACTTTTGTCCTTATTTCACATATATTAAAGCATGAAAAAAATAGATTATTACGAAATTACTAAACAAAAATTGAAATATTTAAATTATTCAGATAATACGATTAAATCATATACTTTTTATATAAAACAATTTTTAGAATCGATTCATGTTGCACCAACTAGAATAAATTCAAATGTTTTTCAATCTTATTTAAATAATTATGAATTCACATCTATTTCTCAACAAAATCAAGTTATTAATGCAATTAGATTTTTTTATGATCAAGTTTTAAATAAAAAATATAATAAAGTTAGTTTTAAAAGACCCAAACCAGAAAAAAAATTACCAAAAGTTTTAAATGGTGAATTAATTAAAGATAAATTATTAAAAATAAATAATTTAAAACACAAAACAATCCTAACTTTAACATACTCTATTGGATTAAGAGTTTCTGAAATTATAAATCTTAAAATTGAAAATATTGATTCCAGTAGAATGTTAATTCATATTAAAAATTCCAAAGGTAAAAAAGATAGATTTCTCCCCTTATCACAAAATGTTTTAGAACTTTTCAGAGAATATTATAAAGAATATAAACCAAAAGAATATCTTTTCAATGGTCAAAATTCTTTAAAATACTCAATAGGAAGTTGTCAAAAAATATATAAAAAATATATAGATAAAAATTCATCAATTCATACATTAAGACATTCTTCTTTTACTAACTTATTAGAAAATGGAACAAATTTAAGAATTATACAAAAAATAGCAGGTCACTCAAGTTCTAAAACAACTGAAATTTATACTAAAGTTTCAAATGATTTATTAAAAAAAGTAAAATTACCAATATGATAGAAAATTATTTAGAATTAATTGATATAGAAGATATCGAATTTACTAATAAATATGACAATATGATTGATATACAAATTGATATAGATGAAAGTTTTTGTTTATCTAATGGTATTATATCCCATAATTCTGCATTATCAACTTGTTTATCAGGATTTTCTGTCACTGGAAGAAAATACTATGGTGCTTTCCCACTCAAAGGCAAGCCGTTGAATGTTAGAGGCGAAGGATTAACAAAAATAAAAGAAAACGAAGAAATAAAAAATATTATATCTGCATTAGGATTAGAATTTGGTAAAAAATATACTGATACTAAAGATCTAAGATATGGTAAAGTTGTAATTATGACAGATGCAGATTGTATAGATGGTAATTCTTTAATTTTAACTAAAAATGGGTATAAACCTATAAAAGATATAAACTATGAAGATGAAGTTTTAACTCATACTAATGAATGGAAAAAAATAATAAATATTATAGAAACAACTAAAGATAAAACAATTAAAATTACAATAAATAATGAAGATTATATCTTTGGTGAAAATCACGAAATACCTGTTTTAAGAGATAATAAAATAATTGTTATTAAGGCTAAAGATATTTTAAAAACAGATAAGTTATTGAAAAAGAAATTTTAGATAACCAGAATCATATATATTATAATTTTTTCTATTTAATCTATTTGGTCTAGTTTTTTCATTAAGTTTAAATCCAATTTCTTGAAATTGTTTTCCATTATCATATGATCTATCAATTATTAAATTAATTAATGATGGTTTATATTTTTCTTTAAAATAATTAAACAATTTAATTAAACCATCAACAATTTCTATGTTTAATTTAACACAATATCTTAAAATTTTATATTCATTTTGTTTTTTACTAAACGTCATTAAACTAACTAAATCATTATTATGAAATAATCCAATTTTAATTGATGATCTTATATATCCTTGAATATGATTTTTATCAAGAAATTCTGTTATTAATTTTGTATCCATTATTTCTTTTACTTCACAATCATTTGAATCTATTTTCACATCTATTTTATTTAATTTACTAAGTATCATAGATTTAACAATATCTTGTTTATATGACCAATCATCTTCCCATATATGAATTAATTGAATTCCTTGATCTTCACATAATTCTGTTTTATTTAAATGATAATTTTTATCTTTATAAAGTTCATTATGCCAATAAAGTCCATTAAATTCAAATGCTAATTTTAAATCAGGAATATAAATATCTAATTCACCATTTATTATTTTTCGTTCTGACATTAAAACATTGTAATATTTTTCAATAAAATCTTTAACTTGAACTTGACCACCAGATATATAATATGTAGAATTACAAATATTACAAACTTTCAACCCGGATTTCAATCTATTATAAATAACATATTTAGGAACTCTAAATATATGATCTTTACCACAATCACATTCACATTCACATATATTTTCATTATCTATTGATTTAATTATTAATTTATTTTTAAATCTTTTTATAAAAGATTTTTTAAATTTTACTCTATATTCATCTGTGTTATTATAATAATCACCATATTTGGAAACTGATGTTTCATATTGTTTATTTTTTATTTTATTATTTTTTAAAACATATTCAACACCATATTTTTTTAAATTAGTTTTTTTAATTTTGTCTTTTATATCAATATTTTGAAAAACATTTTCAACACCATATTTTTCTAAACATGTTTGTTTATATTTCATTTTATAATTATCAGTTTTAGATATGTGTTCTACACCATATTTTTCTAAACATGTTTGTTTATATTTATTTCTAATATTTTCATTTTTACTAGGATGTTCTACTCCATATTTCTCTATATTTGTATTTTTAGATTTTTTTTGAACATCCAAATTTAATGATGAACATTTAACAGAACAAAATTTTCTATATCCTAATTTACTATTTTGAAAATTTACTTTTTTCCCACATTCTTCACAAACTGGTAATTGTTTAAAATCATTAAGATATAAATAAACTTTTTCTTTAAATGATAAATTTGAAAAATTATAAATAATTGAATATGATTTTATATCATCATAAATGTTCTTATAATTTTTTTCTATATGTTTTTCTTTTGAATATTTTCCTGTTTTATTTTCTTTTAAATAAAGTTCCTTAAATTTATATTTTTCTATCATAATATTTCGTTTCAAATATAAAACTTTAAATAATTATCTATTTTATTTAAAGTTTCATCATTAATTCTAATTAGTTTTATATTATTGTCTTTACAATATTCATCTTTTATATTATCTCTAATTTTTTGTTCTTTATATGTTTTATTACCACCAAAAAAATCAACACTTTCATAATGTTGTCTACCATCAAATTCAATACATATATTATATTCTGACAAATAAAAATCAAAAAACAAATTTCTTTTATAAATACAATTATCAAATTTTTTATTTCTTTCAAATATTATATTATTTTTATTTAAAAAATCTGATATATATCTTTCACCTTTACTTTCATTACATACAGGACATCCTATATTGGATAAATGAGAAGATGGAATTTGAAAAAATAAACCATGTTTTGGACAAATAATTTTAACTTTTGTTTTATTATTTTTATATTCAACTAATGAATAATCATATTTATTATTGTGTTTTTCTTTAGATTTTTCTATAAATAAATCTTTAGTCATTTTTTTATTTGGCATACATATTGGACACCCACCATTTCCATGATAATGTTTTTCGGGAATTTGTTCAAATATAGAATTACATTTATTACATATTATTTTAACTTTTGTTTTACTATTTTTATAATCGACAAGAGAATAATCATATTTTTCACCATGTACTTTAATAGATCTTAGAATAAATTGTTCAGTTGTCAATTTTTTATATAAACTACAATATGGACACCCATGTTTTTTACTTATATGATTATTCGGTGTTTGTTCGAATATTCTATTACATTTTTTACATAATATTTTAATTTTTATTTTATTTTGTTTATAATCAACCAAAGAATAATTATATTTATCACCGTGAACTTTAATAGAATTTAAAATAAATTGTTTTTTATCCAATTTTCTATTATAAGAACTACTTATATTACCACAATATGGACATCCATTACCATTTAAATGATTATTTGGCGTTTGTTCAAACACACCATGTTTTGGACAAATAATTTTAACTTTTGTTTTATTATTTTTATATTCAACTAATGAATAATCATATCTATTATTATGTTTTTCTTTAGATTTTTCTATAAATTTTTCATATGAATTCATTGTTCTTATATATTAAAAAACTTAATAACCCTTTTTATATATAATTAAAAATATTAAAAATTTATGGACTTAAATATAAAAGATTATGATATATTAAATATAGATAATATAGAAACACTAAATAAATCAACTAAAATGTATGATATCGAAGTAGAAGATGATAATACATTTTTTGTTTCAAAAAATAAAAAAGACAACATATTAGTCCATAATTGTGATGGATCTCACATTAAAGGATTATTATTAAATATATTTGATAATTTTTGGCCTGAACTTTTAAAACAAGATTTTATTTATGAATTTATTACCCCAATCGTAAAAATAGAAAAAGGTGGAAGACATAAATATTTTTACAGATTAGATGAATATAAAAAATGGAAAGAAGAAAATAATACATATGGTTGGTTTATAAAGTATTATAAAGGTTTGGGAACTATTCAATCTAATGAATCAAAAATATTTTTTAAAGATATTAAAAAACATTTGATTAAATTTAATTCATCAGATTTTAAAAAAGAAAGAGATTTAATTGATTTATCGTTTAATAAAAAAAGAACAGATGATAGAAAAAATTGGTTATTGCAATATAAACCAGGTTTAGAAATTGATAAATTTAAAATAAAACAAACATATGATAGTTTTATTAACAATGAGTTAATTGAATTTAGTATGGCTGATAACTTACGTTCTATACCAAATGTCATGGACGGGTTAAAACCATCTCAAAGAAAAGTTCTTTATACTTTATTTAAAAAAAATTATAAAGATGAAGTAAAAGTTAATACACTTGCTGGTTCAATAACAGAAACAACATCTTATCATCATGGACAAACCAGTATAGAAGGAAGTATAATTGGAATGGCTCAAAATTTTATAAGTTCTAATAATTTAAATTTATTAGAACCAAAAGGTCAATTTGGTACTAGATTAAAAGGTGGTAAAGACGCATCTGCATCCAGATATATTTTTACAAAATTAAATTCAATTACAAGAAATATTTTTATAAAAGAAGATGATAATATTTTAAATTATTTAAATGATGATGGTTATTTAATAGAACCTGAATTTTATACTCCTATTATACCAATGATTTTAGTTAATGGTTCAGATGGAATTGGAACTGGATGGCGTAGTGATATTCCTTTTTATGATATCAATGATGTTGTTGACTATTGTATTAATAAAATTATTTATAAAAGAAAAAATATTGAATTACACCCCAAATATAAAAATTTTAAAGGTAGTATAGAATGGGATGATAAAAATAATAGATATACAACTAGGGGAGTTATTGAAAAAATAAATTCTACACAAATAAATATATCAGAATTACCAATTGGTGTGTGGAATGATAAATATTATGATTTTTTAGATAAATTAGTAGAAGATAAAAAAATTAAAGATTATATTAAAAATTGTACAGATTCAGATATAAATATATCTATATATGTAAATAGAATAGATATGAAAAACATTATGGAAGATCCTTATAAATTTTTCAATTTAGAAAGTTATATACATACTAATAATATGTACGCTTTTGATGAAAATTATATATTAAGAAAATTTGATAATCCTTATGATTTAATTGATTATTTTTTTGAAATAAGAATAAAATATTATGTTAAAAGAAAAAATTACATTATTAATAAATTAGAAAATGAAAAAAATATTTTATTTAATAAAATAAAATTCATTAATAATGTAATATCAGAAAAGATTAAAATTTATAGACAACCAAAAAATAAAATTGAAAAACAACTAGATGAATTTAAATTTATGAAAATCGATGATTCATTTAATTATCTTTTAAATTTACCAATCTATTCATTAACTAAAGAAAAAATGATAGAATTAAAAGAATTATATAATTCTAAAAAATTAGAATTAGACGAAATTAAAAATACTGATATTGATAAATTGTGGTTAAATGATTTAAAAAATTTAAAAAAACTTTTATAATTACTTATTTTTTATTATTTTTATAAAAATTATAAATATGGAAAAAAATACAATTATTATAAATGGTAAAAAAATATCATTTACTGGTAATGCTGTTATTAATATTAAAAAAGATACTTCTGATAATAAAGAAAAAAAATTTGATACTGATAATAAATCTAGAATGTTAATTGAAATTGAAGGTGATGTAGGTGACATATTTTGTGAATCAGCCAATATATTAATCAATGGAAATGCTAATAAAATTATATTAAAAGAAGGAAATGTTAAATGTAATGATGTTAATGGAAATGTTGTTTGTTCTTCTGTTCAATGTGAATATATAAATGGAGATTTAAATACAACAGGTGATGTTGTTTGTAATTCATTCAATGGTAATACAAATGTTGGTAATGTTATTGATAATTTTATTCCTATAAAAAGTAAAGAAAATTTAAAGGAAAAAATGGTAATTTATCATAAAAAATATGGTAAAGGTGTTATTAAATCAATATGGTCATATTCAGGAGGTGGAAGTATTAGTGTTGATTTTGATGATGAAGAATATTCTAAAACTTTATTTATAGATAAAATTATTAAAAATGGATCTGTATCTTTTCATAATAATATTAATGTTGTTAAAGAATTTGAAAAAGAATATGATAGCATTTAAAAGTAAATATAAAAGAAAAATTAATGAAAATATTTTAAAATTATTTGGATATTCTATTATATCAAGCATTGGTAAATATAATAATAACGTTTTAATTTTATCAAAATATTTAATCGATAAGAATAATAATCAAATTATTTTATATTATGAAAATAATATATTAAAATATTGGGGTATAAATAATAAAAAACACACACAATTATATATTAATGACTTTTTAAAATTATGTAATGAAAAATATTATCTAAATTTTAAAATAAAACATTAACCAGCTGATCCTTGTGGACCTTGTGGTCCTGTTGGACCTCTTAAACCTCTTGATCCTTGAGGACCTTGTGTCCCTGTTGGTCCTCTAGCACCTTGTGGTCCTGCTGAACCAATTGAACCAGTTGACCCAGTTGAACCCCTATATCCTTGTGGACCACCGACACCTATTGATCCAATATTACCAGTCGGTCCAGTTGGACCTGTCGATCCCCTTGAACCTTGTGGTCCAGTTGGACCTGTTGAACCTATTGAACCCACTGACCCCGTTAATCCCGTTGAACCAATTGACCCCTGCGGTCCTGTTGGACCTGTCGAACCTGTTGGTCCAGTTGGACCTGTTGAACCTCTTGAACCCTGTGAACCTGTCGTTCCAATTACTCCTGTTGAACCAATATATCCTTGTGGACCTGTTGGACCTGTCGAACCAGTCGGACCTGTTGGACCAGTTGATCCTCGTGCTCCTTGTGGACCTGTCGAACCTATTGAACCTGTTGATCCTCTTGATCCTCTTGGACCAGATGGACCTTTTGAACCCGTTGGACCTGTTGGTCCTGTTGGTCCTCTTGAACCCTGTGAACCTGTTGGACCAATTACTCCAATTGATCCAATTGAACCTCTTGGACCTGATGTACCAGTTGAACCAGTTGGACCTGTTGAACCTACTGAACCAGTTGAACCTCTTGGACCTGATGGACCTGTTGGTCCTGATGACCCTATTAAACCTGTCGAACCTGTTGGTCCTCTTGAACCTGTTGGACCTGTTGAACCTACTGAACCAGTTGAACCTCTTGGACCTGATGGACCTGTTGGTCCTGATGATCCTATTAAACCTGTCGAACCTGTTGATCCTCTTGAACCTGTTGAACCTGTTGAACCTACTGAACCAGTTGAACCTCTTGGACCTGATGGACCTGTTGGTCCTGATGATCCTATTAAACCTGTCGAACCTGTTGGTCCTCTTGAACCTGTTGGACCTGTTGAACCTACTGAACCAGATGAACCTCTTGGACCTGATGGACCTGTTGGTCCTGATGATCCTATTAAACCTGTCGAACCTGTTGGTCCTCTTGAACCTGTTGGACCTGTTGAACCCACTGAACCAGTTGAACCTCTTGGACCAGAAGGACCAATTAATCCAACTGACCCTATACTACCTTGAGGTCCAGATGAACCAGTTGGTCCTGTTGGACCTGTTGGACCTGTTGAACCCGTTGAACCCGTTGAACCTCTTGGACCTGATGGTCCAATTAACCCTCTTAAACCTGTTGAACCTATTGATCCTTGAGGTCCGGTAGAACCAATTGAACCAACTAAACCAATTGAACCTCTTGGTCCTGAAGGACCTACATTACCTATTGCACCTGTTATTCCAATAGAACCAATTGATCCTTGTGGTCCCGTTGGACCTGTTGAACCAACTGATCCAGTTATTCCTCTCGGACCCGAAGGACCTATATTACCTAATATTCCTGTAAAACCAATACTTCCAATTGAACCTTGTGGACCAGTTGAACCTATCGAACCAGTTGAACCAGTTGAACCTCTTGGACCAGAAGGACCTGTAGAACCAATACTTCCTATAGTTCCAATTACACCTATAGAACCAGTTGGTCCAGTTGGACCTGTCGATCCTTCAGAAATAAATAATAATCTTTTTCTTAATGAACCTACTGTAAAATATAAACCATCCCCACCCCATTCTAATGTCCCATCAGGTACATCAGATGGACCAGATGTCGGATAAGATGTATAACCACTAAATTCTAATGTCCCTTCACCAGGTCTTATTATTATATCCTTTGCCATATTATTCTATATATAAAATTATCATATTTAAAAATTAACTTATGATACTTTTGATATTGTTTTATCTGTTCGATTGATAAAATCAAATACCTTGTTCTACCATATAATGTTTTGAATCTTACTATATATTATAGGATGGTGATGGATTGGAACATAGGAATTTATTAAAATTAGAATCTGATTAGAAAATCTTATATCTATTTTTTCAATTTAATTAATTCTTCATTAAATATTTTTTTAACTATTTTATCATATAAGCAAGGATATATAATAGAATCATGTATTGTTATTATTTTAATTTTAGGATTTTTTTTAATTATCTTTTTAATTACATTATTAAAAATAAATTCACTTTCAATCAATTGTAATTCATGACTCATAACTTTATAATCACCTTTTATTTCTTTATAATTTTCAATAAATTTATAAACATTGGGATATAATTCTTTAAATATCTTAGATGATTTTTTAGATTCTCCATTTTTACCAAATAAAACTTTATATACTATTTCTTTTGCTTCATCTCTATTTTTAATATCAGTATATCTTTCAACTATATCATCATATATTAAACCATTATTAACAATAAAAAAATATTTTTCAACATCTTGAAATTCATTCCAATCAGCTTTATATTTTTTCATTAAATAAGATAAAAAAAATGGTTGAGAATTTTTAATATCAATTTCACAAACATCATCACCAGATATTTTTAAATATTCATGTCTTATTTGTCTTTTTAATATTGTAAAATTTGTATGAAATCTACCATAAGAATCAAATTTAAAAAACAAATGATTATCTTTTATACCATTTATACTAATAAAATTTTTAAAATATTTATTATCATCAATTAATTTTTTTTCTTTTAAATCATCTAAATACTTCAATGATTTATCATAATCGATTGTAACAGAATAAATATCATTAACTATTTTTTTTCTAATATCTAATGGTATTGGACTATTATTATATTCAGTTATAGAATTTTCTAAAAAATTTTTAGAATGTTTTTTTAATAAAATTTTATCATAAATTCTAACTCTTATTAATTCACTAACATCAAAATAATCAATTTGAAATGTTTTAGCCTTTTTTCCAACATAATAATTAGAAGTCATTTTTATAAAATTATTATCCATTAAATAATTAATATAATAATTATAATCCATCCCATATTTCTTCCTAAGTATTAATGAATATAAATTTACTTTTAATGATTGAATTTCATTTGAAAAATAATATTTAATTATAAATTCATGTATTAAATTTATAATATAATCTGTTTTTAAACTTTTTTCTTTATATGTAATTTTCTTATTTTGAGTTAAATATTGAAATCTTCTTGGTATAAATTGATATAAATATTCTTTCATTTTAAAATAAATAATTCTTTTTTTTATTTTAAAAGAAAAATAATTTTTTGTTTAAATTATTATATTAAAAATTTGTCCAATAACCATTATTTAATAACCAATTTTTAGCTTCTGTTGTTGTATTAAATGTTATTCTTTTTACAGCATCTAAAAAACTAGCATCTGTCTTTTGTTTAGGTCTATAGTTAGATAAATAATCATGAAATAACAGTAACTATTCCAACTACCATCACCCACATTTAATTACATTATTTGAATTATATCACCACTTGTAGTAGTTGTTGTATTTACTGGATTAGTTGTAGTTGTTGTATTTACTGGATTAGTTGTAGTTGTTGTATTTACTGGATTAGTTGTAGTTGTAGTTGTAATTATTTCTTGATCAGTTTTTTCTTTAACAATTAAAACATTCCAATACCAATTTTCAGCTAAACCACCTTTCGATACTCATAGGTTATTCCCGTATTTGAATTATATGCAAATGCTCTTACTTTCATAATTTAATATATTATATATATTATATATTAAATTTATTTTTTTTTAATAAAATAATTATTAAATTTGTATTTATGGAAGTAATTAATCGTAAACTGTCAATAAAATTAAATGAATTAGGTTTTAATATAAAAAATCATTTTTATTATGTAACAGATAATAATATAACACGATTATGTACTAAAACATATAAAGATAATTTTGTAGTTATAAAAGGACCAAAAACATCTAAATTAATTAAAAATGATAGAAATATCACAATAATACCAACTTATACTTTATCTGAAATAAACGATACTTTAAAATATTATTCAAAATATTTTAAAGTTTATTATGATATAAATGAAAAAATATGGAAATTAGATAAAACAATTTTTAAATTATTTTTTTTAAATTATAATAAAAGAAAATATATAAAAAAATTCGAAAATATTATTAATAAAAAATATGATAAAGAAATAGATATTAAAGGATATTTACTTTATTTTCTATTAAAAACAGATTTTATATCAATTAATGATATAAAATAAAAAAATAAAAAAAATATGGATTTCAAAAAAACATTTTTAGAATTTACAGAATATACAATACCTTTTGGGTATGAAGAAAAACTTATTCCATTATTAAAAAAATATGTACCTAATCTACAACAAGATTCTGTAGGAAATTATTTCACACAAATTGGAGACAGTGAAACATTATTTACTACACATTTAGACACATATTCTAAAAAATATAAAAAAGTAAATCATGTTATTGATGGAGATTGGATTGGAACAGATGGAACAACAATTTTAGGTGGTGATAATAAAAATGGATTAATAATTTTACTTTATTTAATAGATAAAAATATACCTGGAACATATTACTTCTTCATAGGTGAAGAACCAATATTAAGTGGGGGATTATATGGTTCATCTAATATTTTAAGAACCAATCCTGAATTTTTTAAAAAATTTAAAAGAGCAATAGCATTCGATAGAAAACAAACAGGTTCTATTGTTACAAGACAATTAGCCAGATTTTGTTGTTCAAATGAATTTGCTGATTATTTAATAGAAGAATTTAGATTACAAGGAATAGAATTTAAAAAAGATCCTAATGCATATTATACTGACACAGCAGCATTTTTAAATACTATACCTGAAATTACAAATATTTCAGCTGGTGGTTGGGGTGAACATACAAAAAATGAAAAAACATTAATAACATATACAGAATCAGTTGCAATTGCTGCTTCTAATATAAATTGGGAAAATCTACCAGTTGTTAGAAAACCATTTAAAGTAACAACATTAGATAAAATTAAAAAATTTGAAAATATAAATAAGGATTTCAAAAAAACAAAAGAAAATTTTAATCATATTGAATATCTTATGGATTTTTTAAATTTTATTTGTTTAAATAAAAATGAATTTAACATAGGTATTGATATGATTTATTCTCATTGGCACAAAGATATAGAATTATCTATAAAAATTATTAACGATGATATTTATTTAGATGATAAATTAATTGGAAATTTTTATGATTTTAAAAAATTTTTAGGAATTAAATTTGAAAAATTAATAGATATTGAATACTTATTAAATAATATTTTATCTTTAAGAAAAGATGAAATATCTAAAAATGAAATGAATAATTTTTTAATTCAATATCATGTTAATTCTGATGAATTAATTGATTATATGAAAAAAAATGATTATATTAACAATATAATAAAATTTGATAATAATAAATTTAAAATATTATAATTATGACAGTTGATCAAGAAAAAGAATTAATTAAAATAATTAATAAAGTTATTTTAGATAATAAGGAAATTGTATTAGAATACAGAAATGGTAAAAGAGGATTAATTGGAACTATTATGAAAAAAATCATAAAAGAATCAACAATTTCTTTTTATTCAAAATCTTCAAAACAAAAATTAGTTTATAATCTTAAAAAAAATATGAATGAAACTAAAATTTCTTAATATAATTAATTAATTCTTTATTTAAATCATTATTAAACATTAAATTAAATTGATAAATGTTTATTTTTTTATTATTTAAATATTCAAATATTTTATTTAAAATAAATCTATTATTAAATAAAATATCAGTATCTTTTAATGTTTTTTTAACAATTAATAAAATTTTATAAATATTATTTAAAATTAAAAATGATGAATTACTTAAATTAAAAATATTATTATTTTTAATTTCTTTTTCTAATTCAATAATATTAGATTTATTATTATTTATGATTTTACAAAATGATAATAATATTAAAAGGTTTATTTTATAATTATTTAAATTTAATTCAGAATTATCAAATATTGTTTTATATATTTTAAAATAATAATCTATATTTAAATCTAATTTATATTTAAATTCAATATCTATAAATTTTAAAACTTTATTGTAATCTTTGGTTATTTTTAATTTTTCAAATAAAAATTCATTATATTTTTTCATAATATCTATATATTAAAAATAAATTTTCAAATTAAACTCAATATATAAAATATATATTTTAATGAAAGTATCACTTTGTTTTTTCGGTCAACCGAGATTTTTAAATAATCCCTATTCATATATATCTCATAAAATTTGGATTTTAGATAAATATGAAACAGATATTTATATCCACTCTTGGATAAATAAAGATAATAAAGAATGTGAATATTCCGATTGGGTAATAAACAGACAAAAATTACAAAATATAAAATACGAAACATATACAGAATATAATGGAATCGAAAATGACATTATAAAAAAATATAAACCAAAAAAATATATTTTTGAAAAATCTAAAGATTTAAAATTTTCAGTCTATGATTGGGAAAAATTAAAAGAAAAAGAAAAAAAATATTATGAAATATGGAACGGTGATTTTCATTTATCTAAAAATAATGAAAATAATATTTTATCTCAATTATATTCTATTGATAAAGTTTTAAATTTATTAGAATCTGATTATGAATGGGTTATATTATCAAGATTTGATAATCATATAATTGATTTTCCAAATTTATATAATTTGAATAATAATTTTTTATATATAAAAGACTATCACCCTAATAATTTTAATGATGTTTTAATGTTTGGTGGTATGAAATTTGTAGAACCTTTTAAATTATATGATAAAGTTTCTGAATTAGTAGATGATATTGAAGTTTTTACTCCAGAACAATTTAAAAAGGTTTCATTTTATAAAAAATATGAAAAAGAAAAATTAAAAAGATATCAATATCAAGTATCTATAATAAGATCAAATAATGGAGAAATATTTCAATATTAATTTTTTTTATTTAATAAAAAATAATATATTTAAAAAAAAAATAATAATAATATAATAAGATATATCATGATCTTGCATAAAAACTTTTAATAAATTGAATATAAAGTTTTTATAATCGACAAAATCGACAAAAATAAAAATTAATTTATGAATGAATTTGAATTGAAATTCAAAGAAAAAACAGGACAAAATTTTAATGATTACTATAAGCAATATAAACCAAAATTGACATGGTATTTAACAAAGTATACTAAAAATTTAGAAATGGCTGATGAATTTGCAAATATGGCATTTGTACAAGGACTAGAAAAAATTGATACATATAATAGTGAATTATCACAATTTATAACTTGGATTACAACAATTGCTATTAATATTGTTATTAAAGATTATAAAGATAGAAAAAAATATGAAATAAGATCATTAGATGATGAATTAAAAGATAATTTTACATTAAATTCAGTTTTATCTTATGATGATCATTTAGATGATAAAATTATTGATCAAGAAAATATAGCTAAAACTAATATAATTAAAAATGTTATAGAATCATTACCAGATAAATATAAAAAAGTTATGATAATGAGAGAATTAGATAAAATGCCATATAAAGAAATTGCAAATAATATTTTTAAAGAACAAGATATTACAATATCATTAAATAATTATGAATTAAATACTAATGAATATTTTCATTCTGCCACAATTTCAAATCAAGGAAATTCTGATGTTAAAATAAATTATGAAAATGAAGGATATACAATTACAATAAATCCAGAAGAAGAAAAAGAAATTAAAAAATGTGATATTCAAGATAATGAAAAAATTATTATATTTTCCGAAGATTCTATATCATGTTTAAAAATTAAAGAAACTACAAATTTATCAACTATTAAATCACAAATTAAAAAAGGAAGATTTTTAATTAGAAAAAAAGTTAAAAAAGATTTCGAATTAATAGAAAAAAATGGAATAAAATAAATTATGGTTATTCATTTAAATGAAAAATTATGGTTCGGTAAATATAAAGGGAAAAAATTAATAGAAATTATTGATGAAAACCCTTCATATATAGATAAATTGTTAAAAGAAAATAACTCACTATCATTGAATGATGATGTAATAAAATATATGATGAAAAATAAAAAAATAAATTCAAAATATTTTACTACACCATCATATTCAGTTAGATATTTTGATAGAACATTTGATATAAATTAAAATAAAAAATTATGTACTTACTTAGTTATTCAGGAAATTGGAATGATGAAATATCAGTTGATGGATTTGCAATCATTTCAGATAATAAAAAAGATAGAATTGTTAAATTTTTAAAAAATTTTAAAGAAACAATTTATATTAATAATGGAGATGATGATGAAATAGATTATGATAATGGTAATGAATTATTAGAAGAAATCAATTTTGATAAAATAGATTCAAGAGAGATTGATGTTATTGATAAATTTTTTGGAAAATATAATGATTATGGATACAATTTTTTATTAAATTTAAATAAATTAGATGATAATTTAAAATTAATATAAAAATGAATAAATTTGAAATAATTAAAAATGATATAATTCAATCTTTATCTGATATCAAATATGATGGAGATTTAACTGATATTGGTAATGAAATAGGTGTAATAATTTCTAAATATTTTAATAATGATTTAGGATATGAAAAAGAAGATTTTTTAAGAGGATTAAAACATGGTTTTTCTATAACAAATAAAACTCATCCATAATGCAACCTTTTTTATATAATATTCATGATAATTTTTTAAAAAAATATTTATGTGACCCGTCAAAGAAAACCACAAAATCTTTAGTTTTGTGGATGAATTTGACTTCCAAAAATTGAAAAAAGAGGATCAATATATTTAATATATATAATTAAGTTTAAAAAGTTCTTTGACGTAATGATATATGGTTCTACAATAAAATCTTGAATTGTAGGTAAAATCATAAAAAGTAGTCAGCAAAAACCAAGCAAATTAACTTTAATTTTAACACTGTCAATCAGTGTCTGCTGAGCCTAACCCTTAAAAAGGGCAGTGCAATTATTGTGGAAAACATTATCGGTTTTTAAAACCGATCGGTAGGGACTACCGATTACAAACGTGGAGATCAAATAAGACCTTGATGTTCCTTTAGGGAATTTAAAGGCATAATCTGTGAAACGTTGAAAGAGAAGGAACTTATAAGTTCTGGAAACACACAAATCTTTAGTTTGTGTGTAGTTCATTAGATAACATACCACTAGTTGAAACATTAAAAAGTGAAAAATATTTAAATACAATTAAGATTGTGAAAATATATTTTTTAGTTGATGTGAAATTAAATTAATTTTTATTATTAAATTAATTTTTATATATTTGCATTATGAAAAAAATTCTAACAATAGGTGATTTACATGGTAAAAATATATGGAAAAAATTTGCAGATATTGATATTTTATTAAAATCAAAAGGCGATTTTTTACCTGATTATGATTATTATATTTTCATTGGTGATTATACTGATGCTTATGATAAAACAAATAAAGATATATATGACAATTTGACTGATATAATATATTTTAAAAAATTATATCCAGATAATGTAATTTTATTATTAGGTAATCATGATATTCAATATTATTTAGCAAATCCATTTGTGGATAATAAAAATGAATATAAATATTTTTGTACTGGATTTCGTGTTGAATTACATTTTGATTTATATGAATTATTTAATAAAAATAAAAATTTATTTCAAATTGCTTTTCAATATAAAAATTATTTATGGACACATGCTGGTATTCATAAAGGATGGTATATAACATTTGAAAAAGATTTTATTAAATTAATTGATGAATTTAATATTAAATATAACAATTTAGCTGATAAATTAAATATTGCATTTGAACATAAATTAGATTGTTTATTTGATATTGGATTTAGAAGAGGTGGTAATAAAAAAATTGGAGGTCCTTTTTGGGTAGATAAAGAATTAACATATAAAAAACCATTAGATGGTTATCATCAAATAGTTGGACATACATTTGTAAATAAAATTAAAACGTATAATAAAAATAATAATACAAGTATAACATTTGTTGATGTTTTAAATAATAAAAATGAATTTTATAATTTAATAATTGAATAAATATGTTTAATTTCATCTTTAATAAAGAATCTAAGTCACCTGATAATATTTATATTACAGGTGATTTAAATTTACAATCTTATAGATTAATGGTAAAATTAGATATGAGAAAAATTATAAATTCTCATATAATAGTTTTAGGTAATTTTGGTATTGGTCAACTTAATAATAAAATAGAATATAATAATTTAACTAATATAAATAATAAATTAGTTGAAAATAATAATAAATTATATTTATTAAGAGGAAATTTAGATGATGAAAAAATCTTTAAAAAATATAATAATATTTTTAGTAATATTAAATTTACAGAAAATTTAGAAATAGTAAAAATTGAAAATATAAATTTTTTATTTATAGGTGGTTCAATTACATATGATAGAAGTATTTATTTTGATCATTTTAGAGAAAAAATATCAACATTTAACTTAATTGATATTCCATATAATAAAAAAATTAATATTATTTTATCCCATGAAAATGTAGATTTTATATATCCTTATAATTTTAATAATATAAAAATTAATTCTAAATATGATAAATGGTTATTAAATGATGTTAAAAAAGATAGAAAAAAATTAAGTGAAGTATATAATATATTAAAAAATACAAGAAAATTAGATATTACACATTGGTATTCAAGTAAACACGATGTTAATAAAATAGAAGAAAAAAATAATGTTAAATTTATTCAATTAAAAAAATTAAATATAGAAAAATTAATAATTTAAACAATTTATAATTTTTTATATATAATTTTTGAAAGGTATTCTTATTTTGGTAATAATAGTTTTGAGTAATTAAAATTGCTTTTGAATTATGTAAAAATAATGAAAAAACTAATATTTCAAAAACAAAAAATAAATTTAAAGAATATGAGTAAAAATAAATTATCTGATTATTTTAATCAGAAACCTTACCAAATTACAACAAATCTTTATAAAAGTCCATATTTACCAGAATGTGAAATTCTAGTAAATAAACAATTACGTAAAGTATATGGGAATAAAAAAAATAAAATTTATTTGAATAATGATGATTATATCCAAATAAATATTTTTAATCCCACATTTGAAAGAATTGGTGTTCAATTAGAATTTAATGGTTCACTAGAAAATAAAATGTTAATTGTTAATCCAGGTCAAAAAATTCTTTTAGATAGATTTGTAGATACTAAGAAAAAAATAAAATTTTCTACTTATTTTATAGATAAAAATAATAAATTATCTAAAAGAGTTATTGAAAAAAATGGTAGTATTACAATTCATTTTTGGAAAGAAAAAAATAATACCCAACTAAACATTTCCTCAACAACAAGGACATGGATAAATTATGATGATATTCAAACATATCCGTTAAATAATTATAATTCAATATTGAATAATATTACTACAAGTAATGCTACATATCAATCAAATACAACATCAAATACATCAAATTTAGATAATTTATTAGAAACAGGTAGATTAGAAAAAGGTGAAAAATCTAAACAAAAAATGAATGATGTTTATTTTGAATCTGATTATATTTTTCATTCTCAAAAATTTAAATTATTACCTTTTTCACAAATGAAAGAAAAAAAAAAATCAATTCCATATAATATAAAACCTGAATATATTTCAGTAGATTCACATAATAATTACTATAAGAATACCGATCACCGAATCTATTGTTCTAATCCTTTATGTGGATATAGAATTAGAAACAGGAATTGGAAATTTTGTCCAATTTGTGGAAACGATATAGAATGAACTAAGGGGAAAATATCTTTCCCCTTTTTAATTAAACTAAAAATATTTTTTATTATATTAATTTAATGAATATAAATATACCTCATCCGAAATTACAAAAAACTATGTCAGATATGATATCTGGTGAAATATTAACATATTATGCTGAATTTAATCTTTTTGTTAATTTTATCCATGATAACTTAGTTCAAACTTGTGGTGTAAATATAACAGAATCAGGAATGAATTTTTATTGGAATGAAAATTTTTTAAATATATTATCACAAAGTCAAGTTAATTTTATATTCATTCATGAAACATTTCACTTATTATTCGATCATCCTGAAAGATCATCAGGTTATCAAAAAGATATATCAAATATTGCTCAAGATATGATTATAAATAAAATAATTTTTGATGATATTGTAAAAACTAAAAACAATCTAGTAATTGGATTTGTTGAAGAACCAATTATAAATGGTGAAAATATAACAATTTATCCACCAATTGAATATAAAGGTAATTTAATATTTGAAGAATTATATTGGTGGTTAATAAAAGAAAATGAAAAATATAAAAATAAAGATAAGGTAAGTGATTATTTATCAGAAATATTTGATAAATTAGAAAATACTAATGGTGAATTTTTAGATAAACATTTAGATGATGATATTAATAAAGAGTATAGAAAACAAATAATTGAAAATATAAAAGAAAATTTAAAATTAAGAGGATTTGAATCAAATGATGTAGAAAATAGTTTAAATAAATTAAAGAAATCAAATAAAGATTATTTGAAAGAAATTAAAAAAAGCATAGTTAATTATTTATTTGGTGAAGAAAAAAATAAAACTATTATTAAACCAAATAGAAAAGGAATAGATGGATTAAAAGGTAATAAAAAAATAAGTAATAGTATAAATTGTATATTAGATACTTCTGCTTCAATGAATGATAAATTTGATTATGTTTTATCATTTATATTTCAAAATAATATTAAAATTAATTTAATTCAAATTGATACAAAAATTAAAAAAATTGATATTGTTAAAAATATGAATGATTTAAAAAAATTAAAAATTAAAGGAGGGGGAGGAACTATTATATCACCATCTTTAAAATATATATCAGAAAATAAAAAATTAAATAAATTAAATACTATTATATTAACCGATGGAATGACAGATATTTTAAATTTTGAAGGAATTAAAACTAAAACTCTAATTTTAACTACATTAAAAATACCTAAAATTATAAATAATAGAAAACGTGTTAAAACAATAATAGTTTATAATTAAAATTTTTAATATATAAATAAACCCCCTATATTTGTGGTATAATTTTTGAATAATAAAAAAAATATTTTTTATTTAAAAATAATTAATTAAATTTATAAAAATTAAAATTAACAATATGTCAAAAGAATTATCAATTTTAGAAAAATTTGGAAAAGATGTTACTAAAATGGCTGAAAATAATGAGTTAGATCCTGTTATTGGTAGAGAAGAAGAAATGAAGAGATTATCTACTATTTTAAGCCGTAGAAAGAAAAATAATCCAGTTTTAATTGGAGAACCTGGGGTTGGTAAAACAGCAATCGTTGAAGGTTTAGCAATTCGTATCGTTAAAAAACAAGTACCTAGAACATTATATAACAAAAGAATTATATCGTTGGATTTAGCTGCTATGGTAGCAGGAACTAAATATCGAGGACAATTTGAAGAAAGAATGAAAATTGTTATTGATGAACTAGAAAAAAATAAAAACATTATTGTTTTTATTGATGAAATTCATACAATTGTCGGTGCAGGTAATTCATCAGGTTCATTAGATGCTTCTAATATGTTTAAACCAGCATTGGCTCGTGGAACAATACAATGTATTGGTGCAACAACATTAAATGAATATAGAAAAAATATTGAAAAAGATGGAGCATTAGAAAGAAGATTTCAAAAAGTAATGGTTGATCCACCATCTATTAAAGAAACTCTTGAAATTTTAGATAAAATTAAAGATAGATATGAAGATTATCATCTTGTTACTTATACTAAAGGTGCAATTGATGCTTGTGTTAAATTAACAGAAAGATATATTACAGATAGAAATTTACCAGATAAAGCAATTGATGCATTAGATGAAGCTGGTTCTAAGGTTCATATTAATAATATTAAAGTACCTAAAGAAATTATTAAAATTGAAAAAGAAATAGAAAAAGTTAAAGAAGAAAAAACATTTCATATTAATAAACAAGAATTTGAAGAAGCCGCTGAATGTAGAGATAAAGAAAAACAACTAAAAGAAAAACTTGAATTAAATCGTGAAGAATGGGAAAATAATTCTAGTATAAATAGATTAGAAGTAAATGAAGAAAATATTGCTGATGTTATTGCAACAATGACTGGTGTTCCACTTAAAAGAATATCACAAGGAGAAGGACAAAAGATACTTCAGATGCATAATGAAATAGGTGATAAAGTTATTGGACAATCAGAAGCTATTAAAAATATTTCAAAATCAATTAGAAGAAATAGAGCTGGTTTGAAAAATCCAAAAAGACCTATAGGAAGTTTTATCTTCTTAGGTCCAACAGGGGTTGGAAAATGTCATGGTAAAGGAACAAAGATAATGATGTTTGATGGTACAATTAAAAATGTAGAAGATGTAAAAGTTGGTGATTTATTAATGGGTGATGATTCCACACCAAGAACAGTATTATCATTAGCAAGGGGTAAAGATAAAATGTATAATATAATTCCAAAAAATGGAGGAGATTCATTTACATGTAATAATCCACATATATTATCACTAAAAAAAACTGGTACATATGAAACAGTTAATATACCATTAAATGAATATTTGAATAAAAATAAAACCTTTAAACACAATCACAAACTTTGGAGAACTAGTGTAGAATTCAAATCCAAGACAGTCCTAATAGATCCATATTTTATGGGATTATGGTTAGGTGATGGAAACAATCATAATGTTGGTATAACTACAGATGATGATAAAATAGTTGATTACATCTATAAAATAGCTAATGATTGGGGACTAAAAGTTAGAAAAGATGAATTAAAAGATAATAATTCAAATGTATATACAATAACTGGTGATATCGGTGGGAATTATCATAATAACACACTAATGAAATCATTCAGAGAATACTCATTAATGATAAAGGATAAAAAAAATAATAAATTTATACCAGATGATTATTTATATAATACATCATCAATTAGAAAGGCTGTATTGGCTGGTTTAATAGATAGTGATGGACATCAATTTAATAAATGTTATGAAATATCAACAAAATATAAGAAATTATCAGAACAAATATTATTTTTATCTAGAAGTTTAGGATATCGTTCTTTTTCTAAAGAAAAAATTATAAATGGTAAAGTATATTATATTATAAATATATGTGGAGATTTGAGTGATTTATCAATTATATTAGATAGGAAAAAATCACTACCAAGAAAACAAAAGAAAAATGTATTATTAACTGGATTTGATATAGAATATATTGGTATTGATGATTATTATGGGTTTGAAATAGATGGCAATCATTTGTATTTATTAGGAGACTTTACAGTAACTCACAATACATATTTAGCTAAAGTTTTGGCAAAATATATGTTTGATACGGAAGATGCTCTCATTAGAATTGATATGAGTGAATACATGGAAAAACATTCAGTATCAAGACTTATTGGTTCTCCTCCTGGATATGTAGGTTATGATGATGGTGGACAATTAACAGAAAAAGTAAGAAGAAAACCTTATTCAATTGTATTATTTGATGAGATTGAAAAGGCTCATCCTGAAATTCAAAATATTCTTCTTCAAGTTCTTGATGATGGTGTATTAACAGATAATTATGGTAGAAAAATTGATTTTAAAAATACAATAATTATTATGACATCTAATATTGGAACTCGTACATTGAAAGATTTTGGTTCAGGTGTTGGTTTTAATACGGAATCAAGAAAAAATAATTCAGGTAAATATCAGAAATCAATTATCGAAAATGCTTTGAAAAAACATTTTTCTCCAGAGTTTCTAAATAGATTAGATGATCTAATTATATTTAATTCTTTAGAAAAAGAAGATATTTTAAAAATTGTAGAATTAGAATTAAATGATGTTGTAAGTAGACTAGAAACAATTAAAGTTACTTTTACTTCTAAATTTAAAGATTATCTTGGAGAAAATGGATATGATGTACAATATGGGGCAAGACCATTGAAAAGAACAATTCAAAAACACGTTGAAGATCCAATTTCAGAAGAATTACTTAAATCTGATAATATTGAAAGAATCAGAATGGATTACGATACAAAAAATGAAGAAGTTAAAATTAAAGTAACATTTAAAAAAGATGTTGATATAAAAGAAGAAGAAGAAGTAGATTAATAAATAAAAAAAACCCGAATTTTAAATTCGGGTTTTTTTTATTTATTTAATAATTTATATTATATTTGAATTATGAATAATTTTAACATTTAAAAATATGTATTTATTACCAATTTTAACATTTTTAACAATTATATTTATAGTTTTACTTATATTATCAAATAATCATAATTTTGAAGATATGCAAACAGGTTGTATTATTATTTTATTTTTAATAATAATTTTTGGGTGGGGTTTATTAGGATTTGGATACCCAGTTAAAAAAATATCAATAGAAATTGACAAGGGTGAATATGATTTAATAATTAATGAAAAAATAATAATATTAGATAAAAATGAAAATCTTTATTATTATACAAATAAAAACGATTCATCATTTATACAAAATTTTAATAAAGATTCAAATGTTTTTAATGAAGTATATAATTATAATATGTATAATTATTTGATTGATAAAGAAATATATTTAGTAAAAGATTCGTTAATAGAATTTAAAAGTTTTTAATAAAATTTTAAACCCATCAATTAAGGTTCTTTAATATAATCTTTTATTCCCCTTAATATAGAAGGTTTATCTATATTTTTTAAATCGTTTTTTATTGTAAAATAAAGTTTATTTTTTAAATATTTCTTATTTAAAAATGGACCATTTATATAAAATGGTTTTTCATCTAAAAT
>Ga0265295_1002774_pt1 | contig 26820 bp, 22 predicted proteins | sample Munlansysbiofilm_FD_192503 | JGI IMG/M metagenome (GOLD analysis project Ga0265295, IMG submission 192503) | Leachate microbial communities from a municipal landfill in Southern Ontario, Canada - Methane capture system biofilm | ecosystem: Engineered > Solid waste > Landfill > Unclassified ... | reverse complement strand
GCCTGTTGGTGCCTTTGGCTGTGGATACCAATGCCAAGTGGCTGGATCGCAAGTATGTTTCGTGGGATAATTTGGTACAATTTAAAGAAGCCGAGGAAGAATTTACAGAAAATTTTTGACGCTATCAAGTTTATATAAATTTATAATATTGGTATATTTTATGTATAAAGAGTATTAAATTTTTATAAATAGACTTTGTTATCTCAAACGGAAGCACATAAAGTCCTGTTTCTGGGGAGAAAAAAGGATAACCGATCTTCGGTTATCCTTTTGTAGACTGCTTATTTGAAAATTGTATTGATTCTTTGGATTGGATGAGAACTCAGGTCAGTGACGAGGTCTGGTAGAGCTTGATAAGCTTGAGGTAGAACTGCTCTTCGTTCTGCTGCTCCAGGAGCCCCGAACCCGGCATCAGTGAGTAGTGGAGCTCCTGAAGGTTGTCAAAACGGTCGGGGAAGAGTGAGGCAAGGATATTTGCCGAAACCTCTTTTCGTACCAGTATCGGCGGCGGTACAAGGCCTGCCTGTATCAGCTTCATAATAGACTCAGAGTGATAGTGTACATGGTGGTGCTGGCCATGCGGGCAGGTCGAGGTACTTACCAGCGTTTTGCAGATATCGCAGTAGACATACTCATCGATCGTTTTGATCTCTATATCGATATTTCTACAGGTATCAAAGATCGAACTGAGGCGGTTCTTGTCATAGTAGAGCCCGAGTCCTCCGTGGTTCTTCCCGATCACCAGCTGGTGGCAGCCGTAGTTCTTTGCCAAAAGCGCATCGAGGATGAGCTCATTGTAACCGGCAAAAATATAGGTGTTTTCAAACGGCAGGATCAGTACTTTGTTGCGCGGCATGAAGTTTTCGATAAAGGTTGAGAGCGCATTGTATCGGATATCATATCTGAGGCCTTCCATGTTGAAGGGTTTACGCAAAAAGATGATGAGCAGGTCATTTTCACTGATCGCCTGACGTATCATACGCTCATGTGCACGGTTCAAAGGGTTTGCCGCGAGCATCATGGAGCTGATGCGTTTGGCGCCGGTCCTGGTGATCATACTTTCCACGCGTTTCAGTGTGTCTTCAATCAGCGGGTAGGTGACGGTATACTCTCCGCTTACAGCAATCTCTCCCAGTCTTGATCGTGTATGTTTGACGCCGGGATGGTGGGGATCGGCAGTACCGAAGATCTTGATGAGTCTTTTATCAGGATCGATGGGAAATGTCTCATCCACGACCAGCTCTCCCACCTTTTTCCCCTCATTGATGAGATCCAACACTTCACCCTTCTTTGTATCCTGAAGCACGGCATCATTCTTTTTCCCTTTGGGGGCCAACACAAAGGAGAAAGGGAAAGGGATCCCCTTGTACATCTGTGTCTCATCTACCTCTTTGGCCTCCTGGGCATTCATCAGCTTATCTACCGGCGAGATCAGCCCCGCCTGCACAAGCGCAAGCGAAGAGAGCGCCTCGGTATCGATATAGAGTGAGCGGTTATTTGCCATAGTGCACTCCTTTTTTTATGTGGCTAGACACATGAGCCGACTGCTGAAGTCGTCCCAGTGACAACGTAGCTTTTTGGGCTTTGTTCAAAAGGCGTTCTTTTAAGGTAAGCGCCTCGGTATCGATATAGAGTGAGCGGTTATTTGTTTTTGAAGAGCCCATACTTTTTCCTTTTTTCCCATAAGCTTTTTCTTGAGATGCCGAGTTTTTTAGAAAGTTCCGTATCTGGGAACTTGTACTGGAAGCTGTTGACGATAAATTTGACATAGTCATCAATGGTCAGTATCTCATTCTGGTCATAGAGCTTGCTGTCGGTAGTGAGTGTTACCGTATTGAAATTGCTCTCCAGTGCAGAGGTACAGCTCAGTATAAAGTCATAATCCGCCAGGATCCCAAGCAGCTGTTCCTTCTCCGCTTTTTTGAGCGTATGTACCTCGGTAATATAGAGCAGGGACTTTGCATCGCTACTCTCTATCTTCTCCTTCCACTTCTTGTCAGAGAGCGGGACAAAGGTCAGGGATTTGTTTCTCTCCTTTGCATGCTGAAAGACGACTTTATCCACCAGCCTTTGGTAGTTCGTCTCAATGACCACAGGCGTAGTGAGGTCGATATTTTCCTCCAGAGTGATCTCCCTGAGGAAGTTGTCAATATACTCTTCATAGAGATTGATACGCTGTTTGAGCTGCTGGTACTCCTGGAAGTGGTCGATCTTGCGTACGAGCTCTTCGATCATAAACGGCTTGACGATATAGTCTTTTGCACCGAGTCTCAGCGGTTCGCTGACCGTGTCGTTGTTGATATAGCTGACCATCAGGATAATGATCTTCTCTTTAAATTTGGTGATGAGCGGCCCGGTATTCTGCCCCGGCAGATTGGTCGAGAGCAGATAGACATCGCCATTGGTATTCATCGCCTCTTTCACCGAGCTGAATATCTCAGTCTCAAACCCTGCTTCATTCAGTTTGGAAGCGATGCTTTGTGCGAGGTATAATTCATTTTCTACGATAATGATCTTCATAACGTTTTACTTTCCTTTATAAAAGCCGTTGCCATTGATAATAGTTCAGGTTTGCCACCGCATGCACAGTGACTCCCTCTTTACGTCCGATAAATCCGAGTTTTTCAGAAGTCGTTGCTTTGATATTTACCAAATGCGGCGGGATATGCAGCAGTGATGCGAGGTTCTTTCTCATTTTTGCTTTATAGGTTCCGATCCTTGGCGCTTGTGCGACAATCGTCATATCGACATTGCCTATGGTGTAGCCGTAGGAGGTGATACGTTTGACGGTATCCTGCAGCAGACTCTGGGAGTCTATCCCCGCATAGCTCCTGTCGCTGTCGGGATAAAGCTCCCCGATATCACCCATCCCCGCTGCTCCCAGCAGTGCATCGATGAGTGCATGGATCGCAACATCCCCGTCACTGTGCGCTTTAAACCCATAGTCGACTTCGATTTTGATACCGCCAAGCTTCATCTCTTTCCCCTCCTCAAACGGATGGGTATCGATGCCGAACCCGGTGAGCGTACGCGATGAAGGAGGCGTAAGACAGGGGAGTTTCCCCAGGTCTTCAATGGTTGTAAGTTTATGGGCTATAGCTGAACCTTCGACAAAGAGGATTTCCTCTCCCAGAGCAGCGATCGCAGAGCTTTCATCTGTGAAAGAGTAGGAGGTTTCGAGTGCTCTTTTGAGGGTATCAGTATGGCTTAATTGAGGCGTCTGTATCGTTCGTACTTTTTCCCGGTCAATGGGTTTGCCCTCATAGTAAAGGGTATCCACCGCTTTGAGTGTCGGTACGACGCAGGCATATTCTCCTTTGGATTCAAGAAGACGGGCAAGCATCCTGGGGTCGATGCAGCATCGTGCAATATCGGAAACAAGCACATAAGACGTCTCAACAGCCTGCAGGGCATTGCTGAGTGACTCCTGGCGGGTCTTCCCGCCTGTGACATAGGTATAGTCCGCAAAGTTTTTCATCAGATTGATCTCTTCATCCGTTGAGACGATAATAATCTTTGTAAAACTACCTATATGTTCAAACTGCCCAGCAACATGCAGCCACAACGGAACCTCTCCGCTGTAGAGCCACTGTTTTTTGACTGGCGTATCGAAACGGGAGGAACTCCCGGCACCCAACAGTACCAAGCTAATATCAGACAAGCGCATTTCCTTTCACTCTACATCATGTATCAAAATGTAACGTATTATACATATTAAAGCTTCATAAATTCTGTAAAAAATCTCTAAATAGGATAATAATTATCTGATTATATTCGGAGAGTTTCAATAAAATTTAAGATTTGCTTGGTATAACTCTCCTTATAGATTTCTCAACGATTAGGAAAAGATATGACAAAAGAAAATGTATTAGAAGCATTGAAAAATGTTACCTATCCCGGTTTTACCAAGGATATCGTCACGTTTGGGTTTGTAAAAGACATCATTATCGAAGGTAATGCTGTGGCATTGACGGTTGATATCACTTCATCCGCGGATGAAGTGAAAGCGCAGATCACAGAAGAGGCGACGATCGAGCTGAAAAAGCTTGGTTTTGAGAGTATCAACGTTACGATCAAAGCACCTCAGGCTCCAAAGCAGATGAGCAACTCGGTGAGCGGTAAAAATATCGCTCCGCATGTGAAGAACTTCCTGATGGTCAGTTCAGGCAAAGGGGGAGTCGGTAAATCAACGACTTCGGTAAACATTGCCGTAGCGATGGCGATGCAGGGCAAAAAAGTAGGGCTTCTTGATGCGGATATCTACGGTCCGAACATCCCTCGTATGATGGGTATCGAAGATCAGAAACCTGAGATTCAGGGCAACAAGGTACTTCCGCTCAAAGCATACGGCGTAGAGGTGATGTCCATGGGTTCACTGATGGAGCCGGGACAGTCATTGATCTGGAGAGGTTCGATGATCATGAAAGCGATCGAGCAGTTCCTCAGAGATATCCTCTGGTCTGATCTGGATGTATTGGTGATCGATATGCCACCGGGAACGGGTGATGCGCAGCTTACATTGGCGCAGTCTGTACCTGTGACGGCGGGAATCACGGTCACTACGCCGCAGATGGTCTCTCTGGATGACAGCAGAAGATCGCTGGATATGTTCCAGAAACTTCATATCCCGACTGCGGGTGTGATCGAGAATATGAGTGGATTTATCTGTCCTGAGTGTGACGCGGAGTCGGATATCTTCGGTATGGGTACTTCGGCACCTGTCGCAATGGAATACGATACAGAGCTTATCGCACGTATCCCTATCGAGCCTGCGATCAGAATCGGCGGGGACACAGGGAAGCCTGTCACCTATCACCAGCCGGATTCTGAAACCGCGAAGCGTTATCAGGAAGCGGCAAGCAAGGTCCTTGCGTTTATCGACAAGGTCAATGCCGAGGGCGGCGTAAGCAACCAGGCGATCCAGCCTACAACACCTCCGGGTGTAAGTGCATGCAGTACTGGTGCTGCACCGCAACAATCTTCAGGTGGCTGTGGAAGCCACGGCGGAGACGGTCAGGGCGGCTGCGGCTGTCATTGATCCGGTATAGGGCGCTTTCATCAAGCCCCTTTACCTCCTTTTCTTCTCTTTTTATCCTGCATTTTTTATATATTCCATAGCAGTCCGTTATTCTAAGGAAGCTTCTTTTTTGGATCTGCCACCTTTTTGCTTCCTTCAAGAACCCCCTTCAACTATCACTCCAATTCTGATATAATCAATGATATTTGGAGACGGTGAAACACATGAATTTCAATATCAACCTGGAAGATATCGCACAGATCATTATCGGTGCTTTTGCATTGGCAGTACCCATATCTTTTTCGGAAGAGGCATGGCGGTTGGGCGAGACCTTGCCCTTGTTCAATCTTCTTCTGGTCGTGATCCTCTCTGTCTGTTTTTTGGCACTGTTTGCCTATCAGAGCGTTTTTCAGGGAGATATCCTGCATAGAAATTTCGTCTTTATATTTCGTGTCGTCATCGCCTATGCGATCACCCTTGGTGTGGTATCGCTGGTACTGTTGTCCCTGGATAAGTTTCCTCTGCTGACGGAGCCTATCCTTGCGATAAAACGGCTGATCATCATTGCCATGCCCGCATCGATGGGTGCGATTGTGGTTGACAGTTTTGATAAAGAGTAAAGAGCATGAGCGCATAAGGAGCCGTCTAGTGGAAGAAAAATTTGGAAAACTGCTGCAAAGGCTTGAGAGTAAAGAGATACACATTATCGATAAACTCGGTCATATTATTGCGTTTATCAGACCGTCCGATCCCAAAGAGATCGGGCCTACCCTGGAGGCGATGGATCGTATCGTAAAATTTTTTGAAAAGAAAGATCCCATTGCCGTAGAGATCTCCGATGCGATCAACCAGCTGCTGATCGACTCCAAGGTATCGACCAATATCACGACACTGGGTATTCTATCCCGCAGCGGGTTTCGCCATGAGATCAGCAAACGCTTTTACAATAAATTCCTTCCAACCCCTCCCAAAAAAGGGGATTTTGGGTATATCTTCGCCACGCTCTTTCGTAAAAAAGAGGATCATCTGTGGGTCTGCGCGATAGAGGATGAAGCCTGGATCGCGTTTTTTGCATCGATTTTGTCAAGTGATACGTACAGGGAAGAGATGAAAGACCATCTCTTTTCAGAACTTCTCTACGCCGCTGAGATCCTCTCGATCTGGATCGCTTCTGAAGAGTTTGATGACAATTTTATCCGGCTTGACAAAACACTGCTCAACAGGGATTCCGCATTTATCGCCCTGCAGCGCGATATCAACGACTTTGTCCATAATATCCAGGAGGAGCATATCGACCTGGCCGCGATGGAGCTTGATCTGCGCCATATCCATGTGCTCATGGAGCAGTGCAACGAACAGGTCGCTCTCCTGAAGAAAAAGTCGATCAACAGGGGAATTTCGGTCAATTTGACCTATGAGCTTGAACGTCTGGGGCAGATGATACAGAGGCTTGAGGAGATATTGAAGCTGATCAAAACATTTGACACCCCGGAATCCTATCTTGTTCTGATGAAACTCTTCAAGGAGTCGGTGAAAAAAAATGCAACCAAAAATTCACTCTATGAAGTCTACGAACAGGGTATCAGGGTGGTCGCAAAAAGTGTGACCAAAAATACCAGCGAACATGGCGAACACTATATCACGGAAAATCTGCAGCAGTATATCAAAATGCTCTTCAGCGCGAGCGGTGCAGGGGCGATCATTGCTATGATAGCGCTGATCAAGATCAAGATCATGCAAGCTGGATTCTCGGAAGGGATAGAGACGATATGGGCAAGCCTGAACTATGGGCTGGGATTTGTACTGATCCATCTGCTGGGTTTCACCATCGCCACAAAACAGCCCGCCATGACCGCATCCACCTTCGCAAAGGCGATAGAGAAGGGGGAGAGGAGCCGGGCAAACCAGAAAAAACTTGTAGCGCTGATGATCCAGGTAAACCGTTCCCAGTTTGCCGCAGTGGTAGGGAATGTCGCACTTGCCCTGCTGGTGGCGTTCGGGATCGCTTACTTTGTGATCGGCCGCGGGGAGAGCATACTCTCCCCGCAAGAGACAGCGTATTATCTGCAGGGACTTGAGCCCTATCCTGCCTTGCTGTATGCAGCAATCGCAGGAGTCTGGCTTTTCTGTTCGGGACTGATCGCGGGGTATTTTGACAACCGTGCAAATCTTCTGGAGCTTAGAGAGCGCTATCTTTATCACCCCTTGCTAAAAAAGCTCCTCAAAGAGGAGAAAAGAGAAAAGCTGGCGTGTTATCTGCATGAACATCATGGCGCCATGGCGGGGAACTTCTTTTTCGGTGTGCTTTTGGGCATCACCCCTTACCTGGGCTACCTGCTTGATCTGCCGCTGGATATCAGGCATGTTGCGTTCTCTACGGCATACCTGGGGTACAGCAGTATGCATATCGAGATCTCCCTGGGTGAGTTCTTGCTTTTACTGGGGTTTGTGCTTCTCATCGGCCTGGTCAATCTCTCGGTGAGTTTTGTCCTGGCGCTCAAAGTTTCGCTCCTCTCAAGAGATTCCTATTTCGGGAACTTCTTCTCTTTTGTCAAACTTTTTGCCAAAGAGGCACGCAGGCGGCCGCTTGAGCTCTTTTTCCCTCCCCGACCCGCGGCAGAGGAGAAAGAGGAGACAAAATAGACGATTTGCTATATAATATAAGATAGCCGGCCGGATCTGCATCCTCGGAGTGCCTCTGTATATAATGACAAAAGGGAAAGGTCACGTATGAAATATATCGACATCGTCATCAGCGAGCACAGCAGGGAAGAGGTAGCCAAAATTGCCGAAAATGTGGACGCCAAAGATGTGCGTTTCTTCTCCCCGGACCAGGACGGGATGCAGCGGTCAAGGATGCTTGTCGCCGATGATAAACTCCAGAAAGCGATGGACAGTTTTTCCCATATCATCGGGGCACAGCCGGAAGCGAAGATCGTGGTGATGGAGATCGACGCTTACCTGCCGAAATCCCTGGAAGAGAACAAAAAAGAGAAAAGCAAGGCCACCGAGGCAAGAGAGATCATCTATGCCGACATGGCAAAAAATACCTATATCAACAGCAACTATCTGGCATTGGTCATTCTGTCCACGATCGTGGCCAGCATCGGGCTGATAGAGAACAATGTCGCCGTGATTATCGGTGCGATGGTGATCGCGCCGCTGCTGGGGCCCAATATCGCTTTAAGTTTTGCAGCCGTGACGGGAGATGCGAAACTGATGTTCTCGGCTGTCAAAACGGTTTTGGCAGGGCTCTCTATCGCAATTGTGCTGCCGGTCTTTATAGGGTATTTCTCCGCCCTTCCTTTTGATACCCCCGAACTGCTCTCCCGCACCGATATCAAGCTGGATCTCTTTGTGCTTGCCCTGGCCTCGGGAGCCGCAGCGGCTCTCTCCGTTACCACGGGACTCTCCAGTACGCTGGTCGGGGTCATGGTCGCGGTAGCTTTGCTGCCGCCTGCTGCGACACTGGGGATCATGCTGGGATCCGGCAACTGGGCGCTTGCGCACAGCACCGCCATCATGCTTCTGGTCAATATCGTGAGTATCAACCTGGCAAGCAAGATCGTCTTTTTCATACAGGGGATCAAACCTGCACTGTGGCCCGAAAAAGAGCAGGCAAGGAAGTTTATGATCTTTTACGGTATTGTCTGGATCACGCTGCTGGTAACGCTCTTTATCTATGTCTATCTGAACCTGGATCTATTGGGCAGTGCCTCTTCCTAAGCGCTGTGTTTGTTGCTGTTTCAACGGGTGTGTCGAGGAGGTACTAAAATTTGAGACTTACGCTGAAGCTGATATCGCGTCCCATCCCCAATGCATACCCTTTGTAGGTATCGAGAAAATCCCTGTAGGCTTTATCGAAGAGGTTGTTTGCCCTGATGGTGAAGCTGCCCGCTTTTTCGAAGAGCTCAAAGTCGTTGGTGTAGCCCAGTCCCCAGAGGGTATAGCCTGAGGTATCTGCGCTTCCGAAAGGCATGGTGTTGTACTGGGCGAAGGGTTCATAGGATCCGCCCACTTTCTGTGCATCAACATATTTGAGATCCAGACTGAGTGTGTTGTTTTTCAGCTGCCAAAGCGATCCAAGATCGTGATGCACTGCAAGGCGTGCGTTGTGTGCCGGCATGAGGGGAAGCGCTCTGTCGTTTTTGGTATCTTCGCCACGGATGATCTCAAATGCCCCCTCAAGGCGTGTCGCCTCTGCAACATGCGTTTCAAACGCAAACTCTATCCCCTGGATACGTGCATCTGTCTGCTGGTTCTGCATCTCAGGCAGGTTATTGACAGTGTTCCCTGTATTTTCTAGATAGATATACTCCTGTACCGACGTGTGGTAGAAGGTAAGTGTCGCCTGTTTTGTCTCATCTTTGTAGCGCAACGAAAGGTCTGCGCCGAGGGTTGTCTCTTCTTCCAACTCAGGATTGCCCCGCTGGTAGGCTTGTACACCCCCGTGGATCCCTCCAGCATAGAGTTCAAAGATGCTCGGTGCACGAAATCCCCGTGTAAGGTTGGCTGCGATGTTCCAATGTTCGGTTGCCTTATAGGTGAGTCCCAGGGAACCGCCAAAAGCACCGAAATCTTTGGAGTTGTTTGTCGCATCAAACACATCACTGAACTGGGCGTTGTTGCCGTCAAGCGGTGCATCGATCGAGCGTCTGTCATAGCGCACACCTGCCTGAAGGATAAAGTCCTCCAGATCCGCTTCCTCAAAGAGATAGAGTGCGATCCCCTTTTCATCGGCACTGGGAGCAAGCTTTCCTTCACGGAGTATCTGCTCTTTGGTGTACCCCTCTATCCCTACCTCTCCGTCAAATATCCCCCATATCGGGTGGATAACCGCAAGTTTGGCATCGGTTCGTTTGACCTCCAGATCAAGGTAGTCCGGTGTGCCTTTTTTTGACTCCATCTCCTCGTAAGGGGTGCTGGTCGCAGCTTCACGGGCATTGCGTGTATGCGAGATGCTCGGTTTGATCAGCCACTCTCCGGCGATGACTTCGGCGCGCAGCTGGGTTTCATTGTTGCTGAGTTCCTGTCCGGCGCTTGAGATGGCTTCAAATGGCGGTGTTGCATTGCCGGGAGTATGCCCCAGGTAGTTTTGGTAGCTGTGCCAGTAGGTGTTCTCCAGTACGATATTTCCCCACTCCTCCTCATAGCCCAGTGCAAGGTTTGCCGAGCGGTTTTCAAAGTTGGTAAAAGGAAGTTCTCCGCTGAACCTCGGGAGCGTACCTGCCGGATCCCCGGGTTTCCATGTGGGGTGGTTTGGCGTTTTATAGTTCTCCGCACTGCGTGTGGAGAGCCCCAGGTTGATGCCTATTTTGCCTTCGGCTGCTTTGGCTTTGATGCCGTTCATCCACTCCTGGTTGTTGGTATGGTATTCGCTGACGATCTCTCCCTTGTAGAGCGATTGTCCGTCCTCGGCAAAGAGAGGCTTTGCGGAGAGCACATTGACGATACCACCGAGGGCATCAGAACCATAAAGCACCCCCTGCGCGCCGCGGATCACTTCGATGCGTTCAGCCAAAAACGGGTCTATGTTGTGAAGATGGCGTATTCCGTAGGTTTGCGAGTCGGTACTGCTTCCGTTTGAGAGTACCTTGACCCGCTCCCCTGTCATACCGCGGATAACAGGCTTGCCGGCTTGAGACCCCGTAGAGACAGTGTTGACTCCGGGAATATCTTCAAGGATCTTACCCAGTGAGGCACTCTGTTTTTCACTGATCTCCCGGGAAGATAGGGTATCAACCTGTGCCGGGACATCATAGGCCTGGTGCTGATGCACGGGTGACGCAGAGACTGCGATGTCTTCGAGCTGGACCACCTGTTCCCTGGCATGGCTTTGCAGTGTCAAAAGCGAAGATGCAAAAAGCGATAGAGTAAGTGTTTTCTTCATTGATAATCCCCTCAGATTAGATATGTAATCACTGTTGAAATGTCGGAATAGTAACGGAATTTCATTGTATCAGGGCTTAAGTGAATATTTGGCGTGCTCCCATACTCCATGAAAAGAATGTCGTATTTGGTAACAATAAGAGCGGTTTAACTCTCTTATTTTTGGTCGATAGGGCTGGTGAAGGATGGCGTAAAAAATATTTGCTATAATTCGCCAAAAATAAGGAGGGTGCAGATGATGAGAAGTGCTACACTGTTTCGTTCTCTTCTGATCGCACTCTTCTTGTTTGCGTACCAGACGACCACAATACACTCCAAGCATCACCACCTTGCAGACTTTGACGGATGCCAGGTCTGTAAAGCCTCCAAAAGCCTGGGTGCATCACATCATGAAACGGTTTTTTCTCTACTCAGTGAGAATATCGCCGTTGAGGTCAGTGAGGTTGAAGAGAAGCGGGTCGTCAGACCCTCCTTTGACCTGACCCAAACCCCTGAGCGGAAAATTCTCTGTTTTGAGGGGATGCTGGCTTTTGAGGTCGCTGCCCCTCTGCTGGGCTTTGATGCGCATGCCCCTCCATATACTCTTTCTTAATCATTCAAATACAAACAGATAAAAAACCAAAATCATTTACAAAAAAACATAGATTGGAGAAATCGTATGAAATTGCAAAAAACATGGGCAGGTGTAGTGCTGTCAGGGCTATTATTAGTAGGGTGTGGTGGCGGAAGCTCAATCAGTGACAATCATGAAGATGCGCTTCCTGCGGGATTGACATTTATAATGTTTGATAATGCAACTGGAGATCAGTATAGTTATGACACTGAACATAGAGAGTTTGAAAATATGAACGGTGAAGGTGAAAAGTACGATATGACTGGTAAAAATGGTAAACTGGTTGTATGGACACACCATATGGTAGATGCTGATGGCAATGAGACAGAAGAGCAAAAAGTAGTGATGCTTAATGATGTTGATTATAATATCTTAAATGATGATGACAATGTAACACATGACAATATTCATTATCTTGGACACTTCCATGATGATGGGTTCGCCGCACACAGTGCAGATGAATTTGATCCGGCAGTGGAGACAAATGAGACAAAATTGGAAAAAAAACAAGCTGCTCTTGATTCGCTAAGTGAACATCTGTGGGAGCAAGAGGAGATCAGAGAAGAGCTTGAAGAGGCACTTTCAAATGTAAATGCGACAGGTGACTTGTGTAACTTCATTGTACTTGGTGAACATGAAGAGCATGATGACAATGTAATACATGAAGAACACGGTACACCACACATTGCAATGACAACAGATGGTTATGTGTATGTATTTGAAGAGAATGCTACTACACATGAGTTAGTACAAGATGGTATACACTTTTTACTTGATGGTGTGACAAATTGTACAGAGACGGAGAGTGACATCCTACAAGTTGGAGAGAGTGGTGTAGCGATCTTCTCAGCAGAAACACAAAAACTTTATTTGGTGGATAAACATGAAGATGATGAGTCATCAACATATGGTACAGACTTCCATGTGCATAGTACTGTAGAGATCAGTGAGATTATGCCGGCTGGATTTACACCGACAAGTGTGGCAGCGATCGGTGAAGGTGAGCATGATCATGATCATTAAGAGTAGACTCTCCGTCGCAGCAGTATGTTGCCTTTTGGGTACTATTGCGATAGCGGATGAGGTACAGCTCGAATCGATCGATGTGGTAGAGAAGACACAAAAAGAGAACGAAGCGGTGATCGCCTACGAAACATCGTATGATACGGAGAGACTGGCAGAAAAATCTTCAGGCGAAACTCTGGGAGACTATCTCTCAGGGGAGCTCGGTGTAGAGAGTGCCAGCTACGGTCCGGCGGTCGGTCGGCCAACGGTGCGCGGTATGGAGGGGTATCGGGTAGGGATCGCACAGGGTGGTATCATGCTCAATGACCTCTCTGCGATGAGCCAGGACCATGCGGTGGGACTGAATGCAAAGATGGCAGAGCGTATCGAGATGGCGAAAGGCCCCGCTTCGCTTCTTTATGGTTCCTACAGTGGGGGAGTGATCCGCACGTTGGGTGAGGAGCATGAGTCTGAATTGTATAAAAAGGGCATTACGTTTGATACCTCGCTCTCAACAAACTCAGACACCAACAAAGGGACAGTGAGTACAAAAGCAGCCTATGCGACCGATAGCTATGAGGTATATCTGAACTATTATAACCATGAGGCGGACAGCTATCATAGCGGCGGGAAGATCGTACCTGATTCTGATACCTCCAGCGAACAGCTGCATGGTGTATTGGGATGGGAGATCACTCCAAATACGCTGATCAAGCTTTACGGGGACACGATGGAGAAAGCCTACGGCATCCCCAATCGTACCGATGAGCGTACCGATATCCTGATGGAACAGGACCGTTACGGGGTCGTAGTGCACAATAAAGCACTGGGAAAACTTCGCAATGTGATGACGGAGTACCAGATCAGCGACTATCGTCACTATGAGCGGGATGATGGAAGTTATGACGGGCTCTTTGATCAACAGCAGCAGAGTCTCAGCAGCTATTTTGACTTTACGCTCGATGAGATGACCGAAGCAAACTTCCGTCTCGAACTGCTGCAAAATGAGCTCAAAGTATGCCATGAACATGGTCAGTGTGACAGATTCACGGTGGCATTGAGAACGGATGCAGAGGATGGGCTGTCGCTTCTGAACTACTATAATGACACGGGTATACCCCTTTCTCACGGACATCCGATGCCCGATACCGAAGAGCAAAAAGTGCTGATGGCATTCAATGCAAAGCGTTATTATGAAACGGATGAGGTGAGTCTGGCAGCCAATGTCGTAGCAAGGAAACTGACGCCTGAGAGTACCAATATACAGGAGACCTGGCTGATGCATGAGAGTATTGATCCTGACTACTACAGGGATGAGACCAGAGCGGCAGTCAGCCTCTCTCTTGGATGGTGGCACAGCTGGAGTGAGCACTTCACTACACAAACCTCTCTTTCCTATCTGGAGAGACTCCCCTCCGCGCAGGAGCTCTTCTGGAACGGTTTCCACCATGCCACGGAGAGTTACATCCTGGGCAACAGAGATCTGGATAAAGAGAAGTCATTCAACCTCGACATCGACGCGCTTATGCAGCATACGAAAACATTGTCCTCGAAGTTAAGCCTCTACTACTATGATTTTTCAAACTATATCTATCAGGCACCATTGGTTGATGGCAGCGGTAACCAGGTGTATGACCCGTTTCACCTGAGTCCTGTCTGGGAAATGCGCGGTGTGGGTGCAACGATCTATGGTCTCGGTATAGAAGAGCGTTACCAAAGAGAGATAGAGGAGCATCTGCTTAGTGCGTCGCTGCAGTTCAATTACCTGAAAGGGGAGCTGGATGAAGGCGGATATATCCCGAGGATGGCACCCTACAATGCGACAGTGACACTGGAACACGAGTATGGCGGTTTCCATAATGAGATCAGCTATAAATGGGTAGATAAGAGCCGAAATGAGGCTGCCAATGAAACACATACAGAGGGGTATCGGATGCTGAACCTCAGTACAAGATACCGTTATGATCTCTCCAACGGATCACTTGAGTTGTGGCTGAAAGCGCAGAATCTTACGGATGATATTGCGAAAAACCATATCTCATTCCTCAAAGAGACCGCACCGTTGCCGGGAAGGGCTTTCCTCGCGGGGATCAGATATCAATATTGATCTTTTCAGTCTGCTTCCGGTCTCGCACCGGAAGATCTGATAAAGAGGATAAACAGCCCCAACCCTACCATCATCAGCAGTGCATTCCCGAAAATATCATGCGCGAGATAGAAGTTGTCCCGGCCCCCTTTCTGTTCTACGAAGTAAACCACGATGAGGATACGCACCACATTGACCAGGGTAAAGATGAGGTAGCCTGCCCCCATCCAGAGCGGTTTGATCCAAAGCCTGGAAGGGTATGCGACGATTGCTGCAAAGTAGAAGAGGATAGGGATCATGCCGTTGCATGCCTGTGTGATGATGATCCTGTAGAGAGGCGAGATGATGATATCGATGCCCTGAAGCTGCCCGGGTTTTAAAAAAGGCTCAAGCATCATCAGCGTCAAAGAAGTCTGCGTATCATTGAGCACTCTGGAGAGGATGGTTGTATCCGCATAGAAGAGGACAAAAAACAATACAAGTGCAAGCAGATAGAGTAGTACGAACTTTTTCATGACCTATACTATAACACAATAATGTTGCACTTGAAGTATCAAAGGTGAGAAATCTCTGGCGATAATTTGGATACAATACGAGAATTATTATACGAGGATATGACTATGACATCAGCAGAAAAACTGAAAAACCTTTTGGAACTGGAAGTGATCCCTGATCTTGAAGTGGCGATCGATGAGCTTTTTGCGGAGATCGATAAGGCGAAAAGTGCTTCAAAAGAGCAGAAAGAGGATTTGGAGGAGTTGCGAGAGATGCGTACAGAGTGTTTTGCGATCGTTGAAGAGCTGAAGCGCGGAGAGCTGGATGAAGAAGAGATCGAAGAGCTGCTGGCTGAGTTGATCGAAATGAAAACCGAAGAGAAATAATTCTCTTTCCCCGGGAAACAAGGGTGCGTTGGCAAACGCACCGTTTATCTTACTCCACAGTCACACTCTTTGCCAGGTTCCTTGGCATATCTACATCATTCCCCAGTCTTACAGAGATCTCCAGCGCAAGCAGCTGCGTGACCACCATCATCTCGAAGAACTCCAGCATCGGATGTGAATCGTACTGCGTTTTGATGAAGTCATCCGCCAGATCGAACGCTTCAGGCGAGATGGCACAGATGGTCGCATCTCTGGCACTGAGCTCTTCGACATTGGATTTGATCTTCTCATAGTGCATACTCTTTGGCATCAGTGCGATCGTAAAGAGTTCGCTGTCGGCCAGCGCGATCGGACCGTGTTTCATCTCTCCCGCCGGATAGCCTTCGGCATGGCGGTAGCTGATCTCTTTGAGCTTCAGAGCCCCCTCCAGTGCGAGCGGATAGAAGATGTCCCGTCCGATAAAGAAAAAGCCATGCCCATGCAGGTAGCGCTTTGAGAGTCTGTGCAGTTTTGCATGGAGTGTGTCCGTGACAATGAGCGCTTTGGGGGTCTGAAGCATCGCAGTGATTTCAGTTGCCAATAGGTCATCAGGAATATGCTTTTTTTGCTGCCCTACATAAAGTGAAAGCATCCAGAGCACCATCGTCTGCGTGGCAAAAGCTTTGGTGCTTGCCACCCCTTTCTCTATCCCCGCACGAGTAAGGATCGCCGCATCACTCTCCCTTACGATAGAGGAGTTGTCCACATTACAGATGCTCAGGCTCTTCAGACCCGCACGTTTCGCCATCTTCAGCGCCTCGAGGGTGTCTGCGGTTTCACCGCTCTGGGAGATCGTAATAAAGAGGGTGTCCTGAGTAAGAAGAGGCTCTTTGTACCTGAACTCCGAGGCAATCTCTACATCACAGCGTATCTTTGCAATGCGTTCAAAGAGATAGGCTGCCGTCAGTGCCGAGTGGTAGCTGGTACCGCACGCACAGATCTTGATCGCATTGATCCCTTCCAGGAAATTGTCGTCAAGCTCCTCAAATTTGATGCCCTTCTCAAGCACACGCCCCATCATCGTTTCGCTCATGACGCGGCTCTGTTCATAGATCTCTTTTTCCATAAAGAAACGGTAGCCGTCTTTCTGTGCCAGTGTCTTGTCGGCTTTGAGCGGCTGTCTGGTAAAGCTTTTTTCGCCATCGGCATTCAATAGTTTCAATGTCTCTTTCGTGGCATAGCCGTACTCTCCGTCTTCCAGGTAGTAGACTTCGCTTGCCTTGCCGATGATCGGTGTATCCGATGAGGCAAAATAGATCTCATTGCCGTCAAATCCAAGCAGCATTGGCGAGCCGTTTTTTGCAAAAAAGATGGTATCGGGTGCGCTTTCGGAGATAAGGAGTGTTGCATAGGCCCCTTCCAGACGGTCAATGGTCTGTTCAAAGGCCCTGAAGGGATCCTTGGATTGGTCATAATACTTCTCGTAGAGGTGGACAATGGTCTCCGTATCCGTCTGGCTTAAAAAGTGAACGCCCTCGGAGGTGAGCTCTTCTTTGAGCATTTGGTAGTTTTCAATGATCCCGTTGTGCACCACATAGCTGTATTTGCCCAAATGGGGGTGTGCATTGAGCTCTGTAGGTTTGCCGTGTGTGGCCCAGCGCGTATGACCGATAGAGACACCAAATCCCTCGGAGCGGAAAGACTGGGTTTTATCCCTGAGGTTTTCTAGTTTTCCGATGGCTTTATAGCTATCCAGCTTTTTGCCTTTGATGACAGCAATGCCTGCTGAGTCATACCCCCGGTACTCGAGCTCCTGCAGTCCGTCAAGCAGTATCTCTTTCTTCTCCTTGACACCTAGATATCCGACAATTCCGCACATAGATTACTCCCCTGTAAGTTTCTTCATAATAGTGCCGGTATTATGACAAAAGTTTCCATTCTTTTCGATGAGGAACATATCTTTTGCCCGATTTTTTATTGTATAGATCTTTGCGGTAAGGATATCGATACCCAAAGCCTCAAAGGTTTCTGTCACATAGGCAAGCAGCCCTTTCTGGTTCTGGCAGTTGAGATAAAGCGCGCCGTAGTTCTGCGAGTGTTCGCAGTCTATCTCGATCTCATCGGGCCTGATCACCGGTATTTTGGTCAGCAGGCTTCCCTTCTTCACAAAAGAGTCATGGATGATCTGTTCGATTGCCTGCAGCTCTTCCGGGTCCACTTTCTCTTCGAAGTCGATCTTGAAATATTTTGTATCATCAAAGAGCTTGTAGATATCCATATGGCGGATCTCCATATTGGAGAGTTTTGCAAGCAGATAGCCCAGGTTGATCGGTGTTTTGCGGATGATCTCTATGCTCAGATGTTCCTGGTTTTGCAGAGAAAATGTATACTCTTTCAGATCAAAAGCCTCTTTGCTTATCTCAACGATCTGTCTGGGTGTGTAGCGCAGAAAGAGCAGGTTTGATGGGATGAGCAGTATCTTGTTCTGCTGTGATTTTGTGAGCTTGAGAAAGTAGGGACTGCGTTTGAGAGAGTGCTCTTTTCTGACCCGTTTCGCTGTCTCATCCAGCAGTTTTTCCTCCCCAAGTGTATCGAGGGCCTGCAGGTAGAGTGTATGGATCAGTTTAGAGGAAAAAGAGTTATAGACATTTTCCCCTACGGCATTCATATCGGCATAGGTGAGAAGATAGATCAGGTCGAGCATCTTTCTGCTCTTGAAGTGCGAAGCAAACCTGAGGATAACTTTGTGGCTGTGGAGATCTTCCCTTTGTGCTACTCTGGACATCAGGGTATGATAGAGGATCAGTGTTTCCCCCATCTCTATGAGCCCGCTTTTCATCCCCAGTCTGGAGGCAAATACCTTAAAGAGCGACGCCCCGACACTGTGGTGGTCCTTTTTGCGCCCTTTCCCTGCATCGTGAAGAAGCGCAGCCAGTTTAAGCATGGCTCTCTCATCGGGATTGAGTGCCTGGTAGAGAGACTGGATGAAAGGCTCCGTGATGTTTTCGAGATGCTTCACTGATTGCAGTGAGTGGATATCTACCGCATAGGTATGATACCCGTCAAACTGGGGCATATCCACCACGCGCTTCATCGGGGGAAGAAGATAGCTGAGCTGTCTGGCATAGGAAAAAGTTTTGAGTACGGGATAGACATGCGGCTGATAGAAGAGTTTTCCAAGGCTCTGATAGAGTTTTTTGTTCAGGCGTTCTGGTTTTTCTGCATTGACCAGGGCGCGAAGCAGTGTAGGGTGTGCCGTAAATGTCCGGTCGGCATGCGCTGCCAGAAGTTCTAGCAGTGCATAGATGTCATCTTTCCCTTTTTCCGGATAGAGATAGTTCCCAGTGGTATCGTTGGTCTGAAATGCTCTTGTCAGCAGTTCCAGCCAGATAGTGCTGAAAAGACGCAGGATCTTGAGACTCTCTGTGACTTTTCTTGAGAAACGCATCAGCTCAGTGGGCGAATGGCCATATCCAAGCAGCGAGGCGACATGCGGGATAAGATCGAGCCTGAGCTGATCCTCTTTTTTTTGTGTGACCAGATGGAGCGCGGAACGGACACGGAAGAGAAATTCCAGTGCGATACGGAAAGCCCTGTATTCATGTTCGGGTATGATCGTACCAGGAAGGTTTTTGATGCTGTCCACATTGTAGAGTATCTTCCCGATCCAAAAGACCAGGTTCGCATCACGGAATCCTCCCACACCCTCTTTGAGGTTGGGCTCCATGGTCAGAGGATATTTTCGGTGCTTTTCCTTCTGCTCCTGCAGTTTTTCCTGAATGAATCCCTCTATATTGTCATGGCGTATCTGCTGCAGTACATTTTGCGTGGCCGTCCATATAAAGTTCGACCCTTCGATAAAGCGTGACTCGATCAGTGCGGTTTTGATCGTAATGTCGGTTCTTGAAACTTCAAAGAGCTCCTCGACAGTATGCACACGGTGGCCGAGTTTCAGCCCTGTATCCCAGAGGATATAGAGGATCTTCTCGATAAAAGCCTGCGTGTTGTACCCCGGTATCTCTTTGTAGACAATCATCAGGTCGATGTCTGAACGGACACAGAGCTGTTCGCGTCCGTAACTGCCCAGCGCGATCATTGCAACAGGAAGGGAGTTTTTCATCGGTGCATAGTTGCCGAACATGGCACGAAGCGCGACCTTGTAGACAAGCTGGAGAATACAGTCGATTTTCCGGGTATGCTGCACCAGAAAGTCTTTACCTTCTGAGGTGCGGAAGCTCTCTTCAAGGTTTTCCAGATAGTGCTTGATGTCAGCTTGAAGCACTTTGGCGATCTTGAAATCCTCGGCATTACTGTAGAGAAGCTCTTCTGCCTCGGCTTTGAGACTGTCCACGTTCAACTCCCTAATCTTTTATTGGTATAATACCAAAAACTATTGCCGCACCTCTCTCAAAGATGATGAAATATTGAGCATAGAAGGTGTGAGCGGAGTGTACGGATAATCTATGACACAGTTGCAACAAGATCGATTGATAGAAAAAGTAAAAAGAAGAGAACGGTTGAGCCAGGAAGAGGGGGAAGCGCTTTATGCCCTTGACCTCTATACGCTGGGTGAACTGGCAGATGCGATACGCAGAGAGAAGTACGGCAGGAAAAGCTATTTCAATATCAACCGTCACCTGAACCCTACCAATATCTGCGCGGATGTCTGCAAGTTCTGCGCCTATTCTGCTACGCGCAAAAATCCCAACCCCTATACGATGAGCCATGAAGAGATGCTTGAGATCGCTTCCAATGCGGTCAAGAAGGGTGCCAAGGAGATCCATATCGTCTCAGCGCACAATCCGGATGCAGGGCTTGAGTGGTATATGGGTGCCTTCAGAAAGATCAAAGAGGCCCATCCGCAGCTCCATGTCAAAGCGATGACGGCTGCAGAGGTTGATTTCCTGCACAGAAAGTACGGACTCAGTTATGATGAAGTGCTCGATATGATGATCGAAAACGGGGTGGACTCTATGCCGGGCGGGGGTGCCGAGATCTTTGATGAGAAGGTGCGCGAATATCTCTGCAAAGGAAAGGTGACCTCAGGGCAGTGGCTGGAGATCCATCAAAAATGGCATGAGAGAGGAAAAGAGAGTAACGCAACGATGCTCTTTGGGCATGTGGAGACACGGGCACACCGTATCGACCATATGATACGTCTGCGCGATCTTCAGGACAGGACGGGAGGCTTCAATGCCTTTATCCCTCTGGTCTATCAAAGAGAGAACAACTACCTCAAGGGGTGCAATTTCCCGACAGGCCAGGAGGTATTGAAAACCTATGCGATCAGCCGTATCATGCTGGACAACATCCCGCATATCAAAGCCTACTGGGTCACCGCATCGATCAATCTTGCGCTTATCGCCCAGGAGTTCGGAGCCGACGATCTGGACGGGACGATCGAAAAAGAGTCGATCCAGTCGGCCGCAGGGGCAGACAGTGCCAAAGGGATGCAGCTGGAAGAGTTCATCTCTATGATCAAAAACACAGGCTTCACTCCGGTAGAACGCGACAGCCTCTATAACGAGTTGAAAATCTATGAATAGGGTCTACTATCCGTATGAAGAGTTCAGGGATGACCTGAAGGTCTTGGCCGGGAAGATCGATCAGCCTTTTGATGCGATCCTCTGCATCGCCAGAGGAGGGATGACGATGGCCCATCTGCTTGGCGAGTATTATGATATGCGTGCAGTCTACAGTCTCAATACGATCGGTTATGAAGATACGCAAAAAAATGAGAGCGTCGAGGTATTCAATATCCCTGATCTCAGGTCGGCACAACGTGTTTTGATCCTGGATGATATTGTGGACAGCGGTGATACGCTTATTCCAGTTTTGAAGGTATTGGGTGAGAGATATCCAGATATCACGTTCTTCACCGCCTCGCTCTTTTATAAAAAAAGTGCTAAAATAGCACCCAATTGGTATGTCAAAGAGGCGACAGCCTGGATCGATTTCTTTTGGACAGTGGATCTCAAATAAGAGGATAGAAAATGGTATTAATGATAGACAACTACGACAGTTTTACCTATAATATAGTGCAATACTGTAAAGAGTTGGGTGCTGATCTGAAGGTAATTCGTAACGATGAACTCACGATCGAAGAGATCAGGGCGCTCAATCCGGAGAAGATCATCCTCTCTCCCGGTCCTTCTACGCCTGATGATGCAGGCGTCACTCTGGATGTGATCAAGGAGTTCGGAGAGACGACACCGATCTTCGGTATCTGTCTGGGGCACCAGAGTATTGCGCAGGCATTTGGGGGCGAAGTGATCCGCTCAAAGCATATGATGCACGGTAAAACCTCACAGGTACATATCGATGCGGATACGCCTATTTTCAAGACATTGCCTGAAGAGTTCCGAGCGACGCGTTACCACTCTCTGACGGTCAACAAAGAGAATCTGCCCGACAATATCATCGCAACCTCTCACAGTATCGATGATGATGAGATCATGTCCCTGCAGATCAAAGATAAGCCGATTTACGGTGTACAGTTTCATCCTGAGTCCATTATGAGTGAGTATGGACATACCATGTTGGATAATTTTCTGAAATTATAAATACAACATGAAAAAACACTACTTTTGGACTATCGCATTCGCTTATGCTATAGCAGTGTTTTATTTGGCAGTTACAACCCCTATTAGCCCTCACGAAGCCAAAACTCTGTATCTGAACGAAACGCTAGTTGCTTTCCTGATGAGGTGGGGGCAGGGGATCAGTGATACATTTCTGGGATTAAGACTCTTTTTCCTCTTTGCCGGTTTTCTTAGTATTGTTCTTTTTTATCAATTGAGTAAAAAAACTTTTGCCAAGCCGGAAGATACCTACCTCGCTACATTTATCTTCATGCTCTTGCCGGGTATCCTGACAGGAACCACATTGGCCAATATCGCGATCATTGTTCTTCCGGTTGTTTTACTATTCGCATTGATGTATGAAAAAGGGTACTTTTGGATACTCCCGTTATTGATGCTGGTACTTTTTTTTATTCATGAAGCCTCGATTATTTTCTTTATCGCCGTACTTTTGTACGCCATCGCCCATAAAGAGAAGCGGCTGGCTATTGTATCTTCTGCGTTTTTGCTGGTATGTATCTATCTGGCAAAAGGTATTGTGATCGGAGGCAGGCCTTCAGGACACTTTCTGGAGATATTCGGCCTTTATGCCACACTCTTTTCGCCGTTCGTGTTTCTCTATTTTTTCTATGCTCTTTATCGTATACTCCTTAAAGGTAAAAAAAATCTACTTTGGTATATCTCTTTTACTGCGCTTGCCTTTTCCTTGCTATTGTCGATACGACAGAGAGTGCATATTACGGACTTTGCCCCTTATGTGATGATCGCTGTTCCTTTGATGCTCTCTGTGTTCAACCAGAGTATGCGTGTGCGATTGCCGCAGTTTCGAAAGATGTATCAGACAGGCTCGCATTTTATCATCCTGACATTGATAGTGAGTGCTTTTGCGATCATTACTCATAAGGCAAGTTATTATCACTCAGGTATGCATGAGAAACACTTCGCAAAACGTATCTACGCCCCGTATGAAAAGGTAAAAAAACTCAGGGAAGAAGGGGTGAAGTGCTACGATGGGCAACAACGAAGCGAATGGTATCAGTTTCAATACTACAATATGCCACTTTGTAACAAAAAGTAAAAACTTCAGACAAAAAACTGTTTCTATTATACACATTATTTTTTTTATTCTTATAAGTATGATTAGCCAAACAAAAGATAAATCTATCTCATGCTAGACTGTTAACAACTTAATTAAAGGAGAACTCGTATGGCTCAAAAGGCGATTAGAGAATACGACGCAAAGTCGATTTTGGCTAAGCATTGGGATCAATATTTTCCAAATTTCACGTATGCTTACGAAACAGTGATGGTTCAGAACGGATCGGAGTTAAAAGAGGCTGCAAAAGAGAAGGCATGGCTTAACGAAAAGAGATTGGTTGCAAAACCGGATATGCTCTTCGGTAAAAGAGGTAAAAACGGTCTGGTACTTTTCAGAGACCAAAAGCCCGGCGATGTAACACTTGAAAAAGCTGCTGCATGGATCGATGAGAAAGCCAAAGAGAAGCAGGAAGTATACTTTGCATTTGATGGCGACACACCTGTGGGTGCGCCATCTGTAGACTACCTGACTCACTTCGTGGTTGAGCCGTTCACTCCGCATGAGCAGGCAGAAGAGTACTATATCTCTGCAACATGTGTGGGTGATGAAGATGTACTTTATATGTCCGCTGAAGGTGGTATGGAAGTAGAAGAGGGCTGGGAAGAGAAAGTCACTGAAGTCTCTTTCAAGATCACGGAGAGTGAAGAAGAGATCGCTGAAAAAATCAGAGCGAACGTTCCTGCTGATGTAGCTGAGAATGACAAAGCAAACTTTGCTGAATTTGCGATCGGTTTCTTCAGAGCATACAGAGAGCTTAACTTTGCTTACCTTGAGATCAACCCGTTCGTAATGCAGGGTAATAAGATCGAGCTTCTTGACATGGTTGCAAAACTTGACGATACAGCCGGCTTCATGATGGCTGAAGCATGGGGTGATGTTGAGTACCCGACTGCATTCGGTATGGAAGAGAAATCTCCTGAAGTTCTTGCTATAGAAGAAGCGGATGCAAAAACAGGTGCATCTTTGAAACTTACACTGCTTAAGCCTGATGCGCGTATCTGGACGATGGTTGCCGGTGGTGGTGCGTCAGTGGTATACGCTGATACGATTGCAGACCTTGCAGGTATCGATGATCTTGCAAACTACGGTGAGTACTCGGGTGGTCCGACAACAGGTGAGACGAAGTTCTATGCGGAGACGATCCTTGATCTTATGACAAGGCAGAAAGATCCACAGGGGAGAGATAAGATCCTTATCATCGGTGGGGCGATTGCGAACTTTACGGACGTTGCAAAAACATTTACAGGTATCATCCAGGCATTTGAAGCGTATGCGGACAAGATGAAAGAGGTTGGCATGAAGATCTATGTAAGACGTGGTGGACCAAACTACGAAAAAGGTCTTAAGGATATCAAAGAAGCTGCAGACAGACTTGGTCTATGGATCGATGTATACGGACCAGAAACACACGTGACTGACATTGTTAGAATGGCAGTAGAGGCATAAGGAGAAAAGATGGCACAATTATTTACAAGAGATACACAAGCAATTTTTTGGAACAACAATGCAAGTGCAATTCAAAGAATGCTTGATTATGACTACACAATCAAAAGAGAGAAACCATCAGTAGCAGGTATCGTTGCACCTACAGGTGACGCTAAATTCCAAAAGTTCTTCTGGGGTGGTGATGAGATCATGGTCCCACTTTACAAGACTACTGCTGAAGCGAAAGCAGCTCAGCCGCAGGCGGATGTACTGTTGAACTTTGCATCATTCAGAACAGCGTATGATGTAACAATGGAAGCGCTCGAGTTAGGTGGATTTAAGACGATCATGATCACTGCCGAAGGTATCCCTGAAAGGCTTGCTAGAAAGATGAACCAGGCTGCGCGTGATGCAGGTGTTATCGTGATCGGTCCTGCTACGGTTGGTGCTATCAGCCCAGGTGCATTCAAGATTGCAAACGTCGGCGGTACGATCGAGAACATCGTAAACTCCAAGCTGCACAGAGCAGGTTCATGTGGTCTTGTCACAAGATCAGGCGGTCTGTTCAACGAGCTTTCCAACATTATCGCTATCAATGCTGACGGTATTGCAGAAGGTGTGGCGATCGGTGGTGACAGATTCGTTGGTTCTGTATTTATCGACAACCTTCTTAGGATGCAGGATAATCCGGATGTGAAATACATGATCCTTCTTGGTGAAGTTGGCGGTACGGAAGAGTACAAAGTGATCGAAGCGGTAAAATCCGGAAGAATCACTAAACCGATCATTGCATGGTGTATCGGTACGATCGCTAAATACTACAGCAGTGGTGTACAATTCGGTCACGCAGGTGCATCTGCAAACGCTGAAAGAGAAACGGCTGAAGCAAAAAACAAAGCAATGGCGGAAGCGGGTATCCATGTTCCTGCAACATTCAATGATCTTCCTGCGAAGATCAAAGAGGTATTTGAATCTCTTAATATTGCTCCGGTTCCAGAGCCAGAGATCAACATTGTTCCATCAGTAAGAAGAAGCAAACAGTTCATCTGTACGATCTCTGATGATAGAGGTGAAGAGGCGACATATGCCGGATTCCCTATCTCTTCAGTAGCGCTTCCAAGCACTGGAAAAGGTATCGGTGATGTGATTTCTCTGCTTTGGTTCAAAAAACAGTATCCGAAATGGGCGACAGACTTTATCGAAACTGTGATCAAAACCGTTGCAGACCATGGTCCGGCTGTATCAGGTGCGCACAACGCTAAAGTAACTGCAAGAGCTGGTAAGTCAGTTGTTGAATCACTTGTAACTGGTCTTCTTACAATCGGGCCAAGATTCGGTGGTGCGATCGACGGTGCTGCTGAGTACTTCAAGTATGCAGATGACAATAACCTGACACCGGCTGAGTTCCTTAACTATATGAAAAAACAAGGTGTACCGATTCCGGGTATCGGTCACAGAATCAAGTCACTCAAGAACCCTGACCTGCGTGTAAAAGGTTTGATGGACTATGCAGCTGAGAACTTCCCTAAAACGCCGCTTCTTGACTATGCAAGAACGGTTGAAGCATTGACTACCTCCAAGAAAGAGAACCTGATCCTCAACGTTGACGGTACGATCGGTATCTTGATGGTAGATATGTGGAGAGCACTGGGTTACGCTGAAGAGGAAATCGATGAGTTTATCGCCTCAGGTACACTCAACGCATTCTTCATTGCGGGTCGTACAATCGGCTTCATCGGTCACGTACTTGATGAGAAGAGACTTGCTATGCCAATGTACAGACACCCAATGGATGACATCCTTTACGATGTACAGGTGGCTGAAAAGATCTAATCCGGATCTTTATCTGTTATCTATCTTTGGACATGAGCTTAGACTCATGTCCATTCTTCCTCCCCCCTTTATTATCACGTCCTTCTATAATTCTTTTTTTTTACAGTGTACATAATCATTTATCTTTTTTATTTGCATAGCTGATGCTTTACTGGTGATGTGAAAAAGAATCATTTAATCATTAAAAATGACTAAAATTTTTATATACAATGTAAGCAAAAAAATTATTTTTAAAAAAAACTAAAAAAATAGATTTTTTTCGCAAAAACCCTTGACAAGGGGAGAGTTTTTGTCTATAATTCCCGTCCACAAACACAGAGACCTAGGCTGAGTTAGCCCAGAGAGTGCGAGTGAATGATCTTTGACAACCAAATATAAGTAAACAAATCAACGTCTATTTGAGATTTAATTT
>Ga0265295_1002773_pt1 | contig 26829 bp, 24 predicted proteins | sample Munlansysbiofilm_FD_192503 | JGI IMG/M metagenome (GOLD analysis project Ga0265295, IMG submission 192503) | Leachate microbial communities from a municipal landfill in Southern Ontario, Canada - Methane capture system biofilm | ecosystem: Engineered > Solid waste > Landfill > Unclassified ... | reverse complement strand
GGAAACCACTGCAACTCAACAGTACTGAATCCCGCTTCTGAATCTTTTTCGTCACGTCTTTCTGTCCGCGAAACATTCAAGATAATCTTCAAATCACCAACCGTCCCCTTGCTGATGCTGGCATTTGCGGGCGCAAATGCGGTAGCAGCCGTATTTCTCGTTTGGACCCCCACTTTTCTGAAAGACAAATTTCACTATGACCTTGCTACTGCTGGCCTTGGCGCAACCGTCTTCATTCACACAGCGAGTGCAATCTCGGTTCCGTTCGCCGGATTGCTTGCCGACAAACTTTCAAGCAGATATCATAGCGGACGCATTCTTGTACAGGCATGCGGTTTGCTAGTCGGAGCGGTTTTCGTATTCCTGGTTGGAAGAACAACGAACCATATGACTCTTATCGTCTCCATGACTCTCTTCGGGTTGTGCAAGGGATTCTATGATTCCGGCATATTTGCATCTCTCTTTGATAACATCGAGCCAAGGGCAAGAGGCACAGCAGCGGGGATAATGAATACCGTGGGCTGGGGAGGAGGCGGTTTTGGTCCATGGTTTGTCGGTTGGATTTCCGAGAAAGGCGGCAGACCCCAGAAGATCGACAACATGAGCGATGCGATAGCCTGGGGTGGCGCGCTCTATCTAATAGCCGCTGCTCTGTTGATTGTTGCGATTGCATGTACGCGAAAGGGGAAGTCTGATTCCGACTTCAAAACCTCTTCTACCGAGAATCCCTCTGCAAATCCGAAGGCTTAAGAATGCATAAAATCAGTTGCCGCTCAACTTTTGATCTCCCTCGAAGAGATCTATTCTTGCAAGGCTATGGGAGGGATGCGGAGTGAAGGCTGTAATACAGAGAGTGACGGAGGCTTCCGTCAACATTGACGGCCAAGATGTCGGCGCCATTGGGAATGGTATACTTGTTCTTCTTGGCGTGGAAAATGGAGATGGCGCCCAGGATGCGGTTTGGCTTGCGGAAAAGATATCCAACCTGAGAATCTTTGAGGACGAGAATGGAAAGATGAACCTTTCCGTTTTACAGGCAGGCGGAGAGATACTGGCCGTTTCGCAATTTACCCTCGCTGGAAACTGCGGCAAAGGAAGGCGCCCTTCTTTCGATACCGCCGCTGCGCCCGACGAGGCTAGACGCCTCTATGGGATTTTTATCGCGGAGACGGTAAAAGCAGGTGTTTCAGTCGCAACCGGGGTGTTTCAGGCCGATATGAAGGTAGCCTTGGTCAATGACGGACCGGTTACATTTGTACTGGAAAGCCCAAAGAAAGGTAGTGGAGATATTGGGTAAAGGCGATATCGTAAACCTGAAGAACATTCTTGACCTTCTTTATGAGAACCGCTCCTTGGCTCACCTGGCAAACGATCCCCTCTTCTTTTGTCACAGATATGCGGATCCCCTGGACATGGAGGTGGTGGGCCTTATAGGCGCCTCTCTGTCCTATGGCAATGTAAAGGCCATCCTGGCTAAACTGGAGTCGGTCTTTGCACGGATGTCCGGATCTCCACGGCGATATATAGAGAACTTTGATCCGGTGAAAGGCCTCAAGGATCTTTCATTCTTCAAATACAGGTTTCACGACGGTAAAGACCTGTGCGCTCTTTTCCTTGCCTTGAGGACGATGATCCATGAAGCCGGTTCCATACAGAACTACTTCGCTGCCTGCCATGACCCTGATGCGGATGATATCACGTCAAGTCTGACGGAATTCACCGCTTCCGTGCTCCGTTTTGATTATTCAAATGTATTCGGGTGCGACATAATACCTGAGAATTCTTATTTTCCCCTCTTTTTTCCTTCACCTGCGAGAGGCAGTGCATGCAAGAGACTATGCATGTATCTGAGGTGGATGGTCCGTCCTGATGACGGCATAGATCTTGGCCTCTGGAGTTCAGTTCGGCCTTCACAACTGATTATTCCCGTGGATGCCCATATTAGACGTATTTCCGGTTTACTCGGTTTAACCTCCCGTCGCCAGCCTGATTGGCGAATGGCTTTGGAGATAACAGCCGCACTGCGAAAGATGGATCGCCGCGATCCGGTAAAGTATGATTTCTCTCTTTGCCACCTTGGAATATCAGAGGGATGCAATGGCGCCGATCTCACAGTTTGTATCAGATGCGCGATTTCAGATGTGTGTCGGGGAAGCGGGAATTGACTATCCACAGGGAAATCCTCTTTGAATCACACCAGGGGCCTAACCCTCGCGCTCTCAGATTCTTCGGTTTTGTTGAAGAAATAACAGCGCATCGCCAGGAAGAAATTATTCCCGCACTGCGGAAAGTTGACGCATCTGTAGCCAACGGGATGCATGCGGCAGGTTTTCTCTGTTATGAGGCCGCCAGCGGAATTGATCGGGACCTGCCCTCGGGGACAGGCTCTGGCTTGCCCCTTCTCTGGTTCGGTATTTTCAGAAAGAGATCAGAGGGGCCGCCGGAGCAATCTTTGGGGGACATTTCTTCCATGATTTCCGGTTGGACTCCTTCACTTTCGGCTGAGAACTACCGTGAAGCCGTGGATGCCGTCAGGGAATATATCGCTTCAGGTGACTGTTATCAGGTTAATTTTACCATGCGACTCAGGTTCAGATTTTCAGGTGACCCGTTCCGCTTATACCGGGTTCTGTGCGGAACCCAACGTACCAACTACAGCGCATATCTCGATGTTGGCGGATACAGTATTCTCTCCGCTTCGCCAGAGCTTTTTTTCAGGCTGGACAGGGGCCTCCTGACCGTACGTCCGATGAAAGGTACCTGCGCCAGGGGTAGATGGCTTGAAGAAGACGCTCTCTTTATTAAGCGTTTGCAATCCAGCGCCAAAGAGCGCGCCGAGAACGTGATGATTGTGGATCTGCTGCGAAACGACCTCGGACGGGTTTCCCTCAACGGCAGCGTCACAACCAACTCTTTGTTCGATGTTGAAGCATATGAAACTGTTCACCAGATGACCTCCACGGTGTCTTCCGTGATTCGTCCCTGTACAGGGTTGACGGAATTAATGATGGCCTTGTTTCCATGCGGTTCTGTAACAGGCGCGCCTAAGAAGCGCTCCATGGAGATAATCTCGGAGCTTGAAAATTCTCCACGAGGCCTTTATACCGGTTGTATAGGTTACGTCTCACCTGGAATGGATGAGGCGGTTTTCAGTGTTGCCATCAGGTCGCTGGTCATTGACAGGGAGGCCGGTACCGGTGAACTTGGCGTGGGAAGCGGCATTACCTGGGATTCTGACGTGGATGCCGAATATGACGAGTGCCTTGCGAAAGGATTGTTTGCCCGGAATATCAGGCCGGAGTTCAAGCTGATCGAGTCGATTCTTTTTGATGAAGAAGATGGCTACTTTCTCCTAGAGCCGCACATGGACAGGCTCTGCCGTTCCGCCAGCTATTTCGGCTTCATGCTCGACAAGGCAGAGATTGTCAAATCGCTTCAATTGGAGGGAGGCGGACTTTGTGGCCGCTTCAAGGTGCGGATTGAAATGTCCCGTAATGGCGGTTTTCATATTGAAGCCGAACCGCTGGAACAAGATGGTGTTTTCCGAAACGGCACAATCAGTATTGCCGAAGGGAGAGTCGATTCCTCCGATCCGTTTCTCTATCACAAAACCGGCAACCGGGACCTCTATCGGTGCGAAGCGGCTAAAAGACCGGATTGCATTGACGTTATTTTTCTCAATGAGCGCGGGGAGATAACGGAAGGCGCGAACAATAATATCGTGATCCGGAAAGGCGCTGAAATGATAACTCCCAGGATGGAGTGCGGGCTTCTGCCCGGTACATTCCGTCAATTTCTCCTCGACGCCGGTGAGATAAAAGAGAGGATTATCACTGTGCGAGATCTGGAAACCTCAGGGGAAATCTACCTGATCAATTCAGTAAGGAAATGGCGACGGGTTATTCTCTCGGAGGATGATTGACTTATGAAAATGCTGCTCAGAACAGGTGTGGTCTTTTTCTTCACCACGGCATTTCTCGACCCTCTCTGGAGTTCCGGACTCGGAAACCCCGTGCCTTGGCTTCGCGACATTGCCTTGGCCGTCGCGGGAGCAATCTGCCTGTATCTACTGGTCCGTTTCCGCAATGCCCTGTAGTAGCCTGGGACATAGCAATTGAAACTACCCTTTCTGCTGTAGGATATTGATTGCTATGCGAATATTTGTAGCCGATGATTTTCAACAGAATTGACTACACACAATGTAGTATCCTGCGGTGGCTGTTTCTGGTTTCTCGGGCTGTTCAATGTCTAAGATAGAAAGCCCTTGAATATAGTGCGTCCCTGGAAGTAGGGAGACATCATATTCCGCCTTTTCCATAAACGCGATTCCGGACATCTTGCGACAAGGATGGATTGAATTTTGTGGTCAACCTGCTTTGTGATTGAGCGTTACTATAAATAAATGAGTCTTGGAGGAAAGAGCTGAATTCCACAGGCGATTTGAACAGTTTTCTGGCGGGGATAGAGGTTCGCGCCCTGCGTATGGCGGAGTTTTCCGTTGGTGATACAGACGAAGCCCTGGATCTGGTCCAGGATGCGATGCTCGGCTTTGCGCGAAGCTACTCTTCCCGTCCTGATAAGGAATGGGGCGCCCTGTTTTACAGGATTCTGCAGAACAAAATTACCGACTGGTACCGACGGAACGCGGTCCGCAACCGGTTCCGGGCCTGGATGGGTTTTTCGGGTGATGATTCCGAGGAGAAAGAGGATCCCATTCAGACCTTGGCCGACAATTCAAGCCCTGATCCCGCAAAATCCCTCATGCTTTCAGATGCCGCTTCTGCCTTGAAAAAGGCAGTCCGCTCTCTGCCCAACAGGCAGAGACAGGCCTTTCTACTCAGGGCGTGGGAAGGGATGGACGTTGCCCAGACGGCGTTTGCCATGGGATGTTCAGAGGGGAGCGTCAAGACTCATTATTCGAGGGCCGTGCATACCTTGCGTGGCCTGATGGAGGAATACCGGCCATGAAAAGTGAAGAACGTGACTATGTCTTCGCGGAGAGCATGCGAAAGCTGCTGGATGAAAGCACTCCTCTTCCTGACGAGGGGACAAGGATGCGTTTGCGGAGCATTAGGCTTAAGGCCCTCGAGGTCGCCGAACTGAAATGCCCCTGGTATCTGCGCTTTCCCCGATGGGTTACTGCCAGCGGTCTTGCCACCGCCATGGTCCTCGTTATGGCCGTCTCTCTGTGGTTGTCGTCTGGAAACAATTCGATGCCGGTAGGCCAGCCCGAAGACCTTGATATTATGACAACGAACGAACAACTGGAACTGTACAAGGATCTGGAGTTTTACCGCTGGCTTGAGAGCAATGACAAGGCAGGCTGATTGACGTAACGTCGGCGCAGGCAGGGGCTGACTGCTCCAACTTGTCCAGATTGACCGGAAAGAAACAGCCGGACAATACCGGAAAATGGCGAAGACGGCGATGCGCTTTGATGAACAAGGAAGATGCTCTCGCAATTGTCATTCCCGAGTCGATTTTGATCGGGAATCCGGACTGTAACCTATTGAAATCATGGATGCCCGATAAAGTCATTCGGGCATGACAAATAGAATCTGCGAGTGTGTCAAGGAAGGATTATATGAACAGGTTTGCTCAACTTATTGTGATTATTGCTATATTTGCTTGCGCACTGCCGGTCTGGGGTATGGGCGGCGGCGTTCAGTGGAATCAATTGACTGGCGAGGAGCAGCAGATTCTGAAGCCGTACAAGGATAGGTGGGAAGAGTTGTCACCGGAAAAGCGCGAGAGGTTGCGCAGAAGGGCGGAAAAGTGGGGCAGGATGACTCCGGATGAGAGAAAGGAGGCGGAGGCGCGTTACAAGAGATGGCGAGAACTTCCACCCGAGCAGCAGAAACTGATCCGCAAGCGCTTTTCCGAATTCCGCAAGCTTCCTCCTGAAGAGCAGGAGAAAATCCGCAGCAGATACCGCTGGTTCCGGACTCTTCCTCCGGAGCAGAGGAAGGCCCTTCGCGAGAAGTGGCGCCGGATGACCGATGAAGAGAGGCAGGCGCTGCGCGAGCGATGGCACCGCATGACTCCCGATGAACAACGGGATTTTATCCAGAAATAGGCGCCCATGGAGCGGATTAGACCACTGCCTTTAGTCAAGGGTTATCGGCAGTCGTTTTGTGAGGACTATCTCCAGAGGAGACACCGCTGCCTGATAGACCAAGGCTTCAACCCCCCTTTTAACCGCAATTCGGAGAAGCCTTCCGTATTCCGGATCGATGTCGTCCGCCGTTGAAAAATCCCGCGTATCCTCCCTCTGAACGACAAAGAAAATCACACCGCGCCTGCCGGAGCGCACCACTTCCATCAATTCATGGAGATGCTTTTGTCCTCGTGTGGTTACAGCATCCGGAAACAGCGCCCTTTTCCCCTCCGCGAGGGTTACATTTTTCGCTTCCACGTGGCAGTCTCCGGAAGTCCCGGAGAGTAGCAGGTCGATTCTGCTGCCTGTGCCGTAGCTTACTTCGGGACGGATGTCTGTATAACCGGTCAGTTCGGGGATTCTTTCCTGGCAGATGGCTTCCTGAACCAGTCTGTTGGTTCGGCTGGTATTGATTCCAATCCAGATGCTGTCCGTTTGCGCGAGTTCCCAGGTGAAAGGGAATTTTCGCTTCGGGTTGCCGCTTAGAGACAGAAGAACTCTGCCTCCAGGGATGGCGCATCCCTTCATGCTTCCGGAATTCGGGCAATGGGCCGTGACCGTCTCTCCATTGTCCAGACGCACATCAGCAAGAAAACGCTTGTAACGACGCAGCAATATTCCGGGGTATAGCAGTTCGGGAAGCTTCATGGATTCTATACAGTCTCCTGTTACCTTTTTATTGTTGAGGTTGAAGTTCTGGCAAGGCTACCGGGCATCCGGCTCGATCGCTTTTTCCCGCGACTGAAAGAAGATGGTCCCGAGCATCACGTCCGAAATGGCTCCGGTAATAACCCCGAGGGGGAGGAGCACAACCGTTGAGATAAAGAGTCCGGTGATTATTGTAATGAAACAGTATGGTCTGAGCATGCCGTTGAGATTATCGGGAAGCTTGAGGAGCCGGAAACCGAAAAGCACCTGTGTAATGCCGAAGGCCGCTATTAGTATTATGGAAAACTGGTCAAGGGCATCTGCCCATTGGGGAAGGTACAGCCTGGCGGTTGAGGCGATTCCGGCGATGAGATTAGTAATGATCAGGAAATCTATGTAATTATCCGCGACCTGGAAGAAATGCCGGTCATGAAGGAGCTTTTTCAGCAAGTATGTGACGCTGGTGAAGATAATGATGCCCGCAATGTGCATAGCCGACTGATAATAGGTCTCATAGGGAAAGTCGTCTCTGGAGAAATAATAGGACAGTATCAGAAATGGTATGCTGAGCAGCGCGCTTGACATGGCAAGAGTCCCGGCAATTCGAAAACTTTTTGGTGACACCTTTTTTCCTCCACAAATCACGATATGTTTAACAGGTTATCTCGTCCATCCATGGGACAGGGATGGTCCGATAATATATCAGCATGCTTTTTTGAGAACCTTAAAACGCATGTGATTACATTTAAAATAAATTAATTTTATTTATATTGAAAATGTGTGGCGCTTGAGGTAAAAAGCATTCCGTAGACCCTCCTGCAATGAGCCCCGACTTCTCCGGCGACATTCTGATGCGCCCAGAGAAATCGGGGTCTTTTTTTAACCAGTATTGCTGGAAGGTTTCCTTCAATTGCCGGCGATGCCTTTATCATGGAAACGGTACTTAATCACGTGAAGACGTCAAGAATTTCAAATAGAAGCGGAACAAGCCGGTATCACTGGTCAGGTGAATGATCTCATTTGGCAACTACCTGATTTCCTTTGCGTCCCTTGCGGCTTTGCGTGAGATTGCCTTTTTTCAGGTTTATGATTTCAAAGTTTTGACCAGAGCCTCTAGTATCTCGAGTTCCGGTTCTGTAAGTCTGAACGGATTATTCTTGAGCATTCTGGTCATGGCGGTCTTTATCAGCAGGCTGTGGCTTGCGTACAGTTTTCCGACCGTGTCCGGCGTCAACGGCAGCCACCTCGCGGCCCTCGCGTCATCGCCCGCCCTTAGATTCATACGCTGGGCCATTTCCCCGCCAATGTGCAGGTGGCGGGCTGTGGTTTCCATCCAGGCATGGTCAGTATTTCTGGGATCATCCACATAGCCCCGATAACTGAGAATCCCCTTGGACATATCCAGTTCTACGCCGGTCTCTTCATGCAACTCCCGGGCCAGTGTCCGGGTGACTTCCTCTCCCTTATCCACCATCCCTCCAGGTATTGCCCACTGGCCATTGTCTTTCCGCTGAATGGCCAGCAATTCCATGATTCCGTTATCAGGGCCGATTCTCGTTATGATCGGATCAGCGGCATAATTTGGTCCCCATTTTCCCAAAAGCCCTCTTCCCATAATGCCGGTTCTCCCGATAGGATTCAGCGGGCGTCCACGGGAATCAATGGTTAACACGCCCTCAAGGCTCTCGCGGGGAGGCGCCGAGAGAAGAGATATCTCTTCAGGGTCCGCCCACCCTTTAGCGTTGATGGTTGAATCGTTGGCAAGCACAACGGGTGACACATAGTAGGGTGGATCGTAGTTGGGAAAATCTGTTTCCCATACCACCAGATGGTCAGGAACGGCAAATCTATCGGGATACTCGGGCGGTTTTTCCAGTCTTGACTTTTTATGCCACCCCCCGCGGGGAGAGGGCCTGTCGTCCGTGTTGGCGTAGGTATCTTTGCTGATATCCATTGAAGTTCTCCTTCCCGTCGACATTTCTTCACAAATACCGGTTCATCCGGCTGTTCCGAAGCGGGATCATTGTATTCGATGCCTGGCCGGTTGTCGATTACAATAACGCCGGTCATGTGGACGCCGCTTGTCCCATGGATAACGCTTCACGGGGCCTTCGCATCTCTTTCGGCCGGCTCAGGCGGCCAATCTTGACAAAGAGCTTCTGGAAAAGGTAGACTCTCCCCAAAGGGATGCACGAAAAAAGTATCGGTTTTCATTCGGGGAAACAATGGAATTCGAAGGTAAAAAGGTAGTCGTTACAGGCGGCACCCGCGGGATCGGCAAGGCTGTTTCACTTCGTTTTGCCCGAGAGGGCGCGCTGGTTACCGCGGCCTATCTGAAGAATGACGAAGCGGCTCGCACTCTCCTTGAGGAGTCCTCCGGGTTGCCGGGAGAGATAAGGGTGCTCAAGGCCGATGTCAGAACATCGGCCGGCGCCGTCGCCCTGATGGACGAGGCAGCCGGGAACTCCGGCCATATAGATATCCTGGTAAACAATGCGGGCATTATCCGTGACGGATACCTTGCCATGATGTCGGAATGCGATTGGGCCGATGTCATTGAGGCCAACCTCTATCCACTGTTTCACTGTTGCAAATGGGGTGTCAGAAAGATGGTTTCACGGAAAAAGGGCGCGATTGTTACCATTGCGTCCATCTCGGCCTTCACCGGGAATCCCGGCCAGTCAAACTACGCCGCCAGCAAGGGGGCGGCCATAAGTTTCACCCGCTCGCTTGCCAGAGAAGTGGGACCTTTAGGCATCAGGGTGAACACGGTCGCGCCGGGTCTCATCGAGACGGACATGGTAGCCTCGCTGAAACCAGAAGTAGTTGACGCCATTGTCCGCGGTTCCTCACTACGCCGCATCGGGCAACCGGGCGAGGTTGCCGACGCGGTCGCCTTCCTTGCATCGGAAAACGCAGCGTATATTACCGGGCAGTGTCTCATTGTCGACGGTGGCATTGTCTGAGAACAACCCTCGAAAAAAGGAATCCATGACGAAAAAAAGAATCGCCATTACCGGATTGGGGATATTCTGCGCAGCCGGCGGGAATATCCCTGCCTTTACACACAATCTGCGGGAAGGCATCAGCGCCATCGGCGACATGGACCTTTTTGACGTCTCCCTGTTCCAGTCGCGCATCGGAGCACAGGTCAGAAACTATGACCCGCTGGCCTATTTTGACGTAAGAACCGCCGAAAGGCTGTCGAGAGCCGATCAGTTCGGTGTCATTGCCGCAGGGGAAGCCCTTTCCGAAAGTGGTGTTATGGGCAGCTATTCTCCATATGAAGTAGGCGTTTCACTGGGCGCCGGCGCCGCGGGAATGTTTCATGCCGAGCTGTGGTTGAAAGAAATCCTCGAGGGGAAGAAAGGACGTCCATCCCTTCTGCGGGGTATTCTTCCGGACAGAACCGCCACGGCAATAGCCCTTCGCTACGGCCTGGGAGGATATCAGGGGAGCATTACCACGGCCTGTTCTTCTTCGGCCACGGCCATAGGCTGGGGGGCGGATCTCGTGGCCTCCGGAAAATTGAAAGCGATGGTCTGCGGAGGTTCGGATGCCATTTCTCTCCTCACATATGGCGGTTTCAATTCTCTGCGTGTTGTCGACCCGGAACCCTGCGCCCCTTTCAGCCTCTGTCGCCGGGGACTGTCGCTGGGTGAAGGCGCCGCATTCATGGTTCTGGAGAACGAGGAGGATGCCCTTGGACGCAATGCCCGTATCTACGGATACATACTTGGCTACGCGGCTATCGGTGAAGCATATCATATGACGGCGCCGGAACCGACCGGTGTTGAGGCTGCGCGGGTAATGGAAAACGCCCTCGCGAGATCAGGTGTTGGAAAGGATGAGGTCGGCTGGGTGAATGCCCATGGGACAGCGACTCCGTTGAATGACGTAGTGGAAACCAAGGCCATGAAGCTGGTTTTCGGTGAAAGGGCGGCCGACGTTCCCCTGGTTTCCACAAAAGCGCTTACCGGACACTGTCTTGGTTCCGCGGGGGCCATAGAGGCCGTCGCAACCGTTCTTTCCCTGAATGAGGGATTCATTCCCCAGACACTGCATTTCCGCGGTGCGGATCCGGAGTGCGATCTGGACTACTGCCACGAAGGAAGGCGTGCCAGCGCCGCATCCGTAGCGCTTTCCAATTCATTTGCCTTTGGCGGTAATTCCACAACCCTGGTGGTGGCCATATGAGCGGGTTCTGTACGGAAATCGTAGTCACCGGACTTGCCTCCATAACAGCGGCCGGGGTAGGACTGGAACCCCTCACGGAGACAATCGTCTCCCGTGTGTCCGCCCTGAGGTCGATACCGCTGGACGTCGCCGGAGAGGAAGGCCATCTGTGGGGGAGAGCGGAATGTTTTCGCGCTTCGGACTTCATGCCTCCCCTGAAGGCCCGGAAATTCGACAGGTGCAGCCTCTTTGCGGTAGTGGCGGCCGGCATGGCCCTTCGTGACGCGGCACTGGATCCCGCCGTTGCCGGCGGTGAGAGAATCGGCATCGTTCTTGGATGCGGCTTCGGGGGAATCGCCAATTCCGAGGAGTTTCTCCGCGGATACCTGACCCGGGGAAACGACGGTCTGGCGCCCATGCTCTTCCCCAATACCGTTCCCAATGCCCCCGCGAGCAACGCATCCATCGAGCATGGCTTCAAGGGTCCGAATGTCAGCTTTGTCCAGCGTTTCTGTTCCGCGGAGTCCGCCTTCCAGATGGCGTGCCGCTTCCTGGAGGAAGATCGCGCGGACGTGGTATTGACAGGGGGGGTTGACGAGCTCAACCCGGTCATGATCCGCGCGTTTCGGGATATGGGGCAACTGCGCCGCCATGGGAGAGGATTCGGTGAAGGCGCTGGGATCCTGGTGCTGGAAAAGGGTGAGTCGGCCCGAAGGCGCGGTGCTCTGATCAGGGCGAAGGTCGATGATATCCGTACCATCGGACGCCTTCTCCCCGGACGCCAATCCGAGGGGCTGGACCGGCTCACGGGAGGGAATTCTATCCCGTCGCTGGTTTCCCTGTCCGGATCGGTCGGCGGGTTGCCCTCTCTCCTGGATCGCCTGCCGTCTGTTCCGCGCCTGGAAATATCGGAGCTCCTTGGCCGTTCCCTCGCCATGGGAGGGACGGCTCTGGTTTCTCTCATCCTTGCTTCATCGCCAGGTGAAGCAGTATCCCATTATGCGGCGTCACCAGAGGGCCCATTCTATGGAATCGACATCACCCGCGCGGAATAACCTTGAGTCCGACCCGGCGGCATATCTCCCCCATCGCGCACCCTTTCTTTTCGTAGATAGTATTCTGTCACTTGATTCCGGCAGGCAGGCATCCGGAGTTAAATGTGTAACGCACGAAACCAGTCAATATCCCGGGGTGTTTCTGCTGGAGTCCATGGCGCAGTTGGGTGGCATTGCCGCCGCTGAAAAGGTTGGCGAGGGAGGTTTTCTGGCGGCGGTGGACCGCGCGCGATTTCATCGACCGGTGCAGCCTGGAGATCGAATCATGATATCAGTGCGTATTGTGAAGACATTCGGCAGACTGTATCTCCTGGAGGGAGAGGCCCGCGTTGATGACCAACTGCTGGCAACGGCGGACCTGACCCTTGGCATAGGGATGCTCTGAGGGTGTTGGGGATTTTATGTAAAGGACTCTTTCCATGTTTCTGAAGAATCTGTTTCTGATTCCACTCTTCTTTACCCTTGTTCACCTGCCCCACTACGCATCCGCTTCATCCATGACAGGGGTGGAAGGCCTGGAATTCCTGCGCCGCGCCTTTGTTGGTGTGAATGACTTTTCCGCCGAAATAACCCAGGAAAAACAGCTTTCTCTTATGAAAAAGAAGATGACGGCCAGCGGAAAGGTTCGTTTCAGGAAGCCGGACGCCTTCTTCATGGAACTCCATGCCCCATATGCAAGCCGTATCCTTCTCAAGGACGCCACCCTGACTCTCAGGCTTCCCGATGAAGGGGCACGGCAAAATATTGCCTTGCCACCGGAACAGGGCCTTGGCAGATGGCTCGGCTTTCTGGATCGGCCGGTAAAGAGTCTTCCCGAAGGATTCGATGTGCGGGCGGAGAGGCGGGGAGGAACGGTTACGGTGGGGATAATCCCCCGGAAAAAAGGGTCGATGAGAGAGATCAAGGTTTCATTGTGGCGGGACGGGCGCCTGAAGAGTCTCGTGCTGGAGGAAAACAATGGGGACAGGACCGTCATCAACTTTCATCGCATGAAAAAGAATGCCGGTCTGTCGGACGCGGATTTCCGGTTGGACTGAAATGGAAATCCGCTTTCCGGTGTTTCGAAAAGCGGACTGAATTATCCCCATTGTGGATACTATTGAATTGCTGTTGTAATTTCGGTGCCTTTCTTTACCTCCCGTACAGGCGCTTCCGGCTCAGCCATGGTCACGTCCTCCGGAACACCAGATTTCCTTCGCAATAAAGCCCGCACCTTGTCCCAGTCAACCCTGTCTTCGGCGTTGTGAATGTTGATCTGTTCTTTGGCGGCGGCTTCCATGTTTTTGATGCGGCTGTAGGCGTCCGCATGGACCTCCATAAACACACGGCCGTCATCGGAAAGGGCGACCTTGATTGGCTGGTAGATAATCTCTCCACCGGTGTTCACCCGGATGATGGGAAATATTTCTTCTATCCTGGCCGGATGGACCCGGATGCAGCCATGACTGCTGAAGGTATTGATGCTGCTCGGGCGCGTTGTCCCGTGGATTAGAATGCCCGACATGGTTGTCTTCAATGCGTACCTGCCCAGCGGGTTTTTTTTCCCGGGCGGCACATGGGTAATAACGGTCTTTCCTCTTTCCTTCATTTCCCTCTGGATGGATGGCGGTACGAACCATGTGGGGTCCTTTACCTTGGAGGTAATTCTGAACCTTCCGGTAGGGGTCTGCCATTTTGCCCATTTGGCGTTTTGCTTCATGCCCAGTCCCACCGGCACCGCCTTTTCCAGCTTTTTGTCACGGAACAGATACAGAGTGCGGTCCGGGATATTGATCACTATTCCTTCCCCGCGGGTCTTGGGTACAATCCGCAGGGTGTTGATGCGCAGCTTCTGCCCCGCCTTGAGCGGTTTCGACGGGTCAAGGCCGTTGTCCCTGGCGATTTTCCGCCAGTTGACCCCGAGTTTCGCTCCCAGTGAGCGCAGTGACTGGCTTCTTTTGACGGTATAGACCCTTTTTTCTCCGATAATCATGCTTGAGGTTATCGGCCCGTCTTTTTCATCGTCGTCCTCCTCAGCCGGAGGTGAAGGCGAAACAGCCTGATCCGCGGGAGCGGTGGAACCGGGTGTTTCGGGCTTTCCGCTGTCCATGGCGTCTGGCGTTGTTGAGGTCGGCTGGGTGGATGCTTTGTCGGGAGTCCGTGAAGGTTCAGGAGCGGGAGGTTTTCCCGGTGTATTTTCGTTTCGTGGCGTGTCGGGCGGAGACGCCGCAGATGGTTGTTCCCCGTTTGCCGGTGGTGTCCCGAGTTCCCGCGCCCTTTTTTCGTAGAGTGAAGATTTCAGAAGGGCAAGCTCGTACAGTTTTGCCGCTTCATGATCCCTGTTCTGTCCAGAAAGGTTTTCCGCCCTGGTGTAAGTATCGAGGATGCTTGCGTATTCCGCGGCCAGAAAAGGTGGGGGCGGGTATTTTCCGATGGCTTGAATGGCTGACAGAGCCTCTTTCCGGTATTGTCGAGCATCGGCAAGACAGACAGAAACGGTCACAAGGGAAAAGAGCAAAGCAAATACGGATGCAAGGCGCATTGGGTTACCTTTTCCAATTAATAGATTCAGGGATGTGTGTGGTTTCATGTCCTTTTTTCCACCGGAATCTGAAAGGTGGTTGCGTGTCTGGTCGCGGCAGAGTTGTGATAATAGCAAAAAGACTCGAAAATGCAACGCAAAACCCCTGCAACGAGAAGGTGCGAGAAATTCCAGGTATTACATGGCGATATATTGTAAGATGCCGTACTTTCCGGAAATAATGCTTTCGAACTTACCTCTGGCAGTATATACTAAAAGGCCTTTTGAATTCAGTATCCAGAAAGGATTGCGCGGTTTTAGGAGATGCGGCGGTCGTGAACGAAACGGTGGAACCAGACTCCAGTGCCGTTTTTTCGCGCGGCATCCGGCGGGGAGCACAGCATGTATTGTAACTACTTCGGTTTCCGAGAAAAGCCATTCACCATTACTCCCAACCCACAATTCATATTTCTCAGCAAAAACCACAAAGAGGCGTTTGCCCATCTTCTCTACGGTATCGATAATCACGCCGGTTTCATAGAACTGACCGGCGAGGTGGGCACAGGCAAAACCACTGTGCTGAGAACCCTTCTCAACCAGCTGGACGGCGACAACTACCGGACGGCTCTCATCTTCAACCCTTCCCTTTCAGCGCTTGAGCTCCTGCGGAACATCAATCATGAATACGGAATTTCCTCGGAAGACGAGCTGAATTCCCGGCTTCTCGATACCTTGAACCGCTTCCTTCTCCGGGAAAACGCCGAAGGACGGACAGTAGTGCTGGTCATCGACGAGGCGCAGAATCTCGAGCCCCAGGTCCTTGAACAGATACGCCTCATCTCCAACCTGGAGACGGAACGGGACAAGCTGATTCAGATTGTGCTGGTGGGCCAGCCTGAGCTCCGGGAGAAGCTGCGGCGCACCGAGCTCCGCCAGTTGAGCCAGCGTATAATGGTTCGCTATCATCTCTGCCCGATGGATTATGACGATACCGCGGAGTATATCGCTCACCGTATTGAAGTGGCCGCCGGTCACCACCTTGATATCTTCACGCCGGGCGCATTGAAGGAGATCTACCGCTTCTCCGGAGGCCTTCCCCGCCTGATCAATGTCGTATGCGACAGGGCGCTTCTTGTCGCCTATACGAAAAACGCTCGCGGGATAACCTCCAGCATGGCATCCGCCGCAATCGCCGATGTCAGGAAGGAGGACGCCCCATACCCCCACCGGAAGGTCATGCGTTACGCTGGAATTGCCGCTGTTGCCGTCCTGGCCGTTTTCGGCCTTTACAGCTTGATACGCGGAATTCCGGGCGTAATCGTCACTTCAGGCGCCGGAGTCGTTTCCCGGACAGGGGGGCGTGACGCGCCTCGGGATGAGCCGCTGTCCTCTGAAAAGATGCGTGAGGCTCTGGCGAAGCAGACCGAGGGTGAGAGCGCCGTTGCCGCCTTCAACGCCCTGTCCCGCGCCTGGGGCGTCCCATCGTTGGCACCCGGAGCGGCCGGCGGCTTTGTTGGCCTGGAAGAGCTTGCAGCCCGAAGCGGTTTCCGCGTTTCCCGTTTTACGGGAAATATGGGTGCCCTTCTCCGCATGGACTATCCTGCGATTCTGGAGATGACCATGCGGGGAGGAGGGCGGCGTTACGTAGCGCTCCTTGGAACGGAAGGGAGGCGCCTGATCCTTTCGCCTCCTTTTTCGGGAGGCCTCCCGGTCAGCGCCGGGGAAGTTGAGGGAATATGGTCCGGCCGCGGCTACCTTTTATGGAAGAACACCCTGAACATTTCAACGGTAAACAAAGTCGGGACCAGGGGCGAATCCATCCGTACCCTCAAGAAACTGCTTCGGGGAGCGGGCGCTTATCGGGGCCCGCTGAACGATGTCTTTGATGAGGCATCGGAGGAGGCTGTACGGCGTTTTCAGGTCGCAAACGGTCTGGAACCCGACGGTAAGGTCGGCAGTCAGACCCTGCTCCTGCTGTATCGCGCGGGAGGAATATCCGCCGCTCCCAGACTCGTGAAGAAAGGGGAATCGTGACCGTATGAGTTTCATACTGGATGCGCTCAAGAAGCTGGAGAAGGAAAAGGCCGCCCGCGTAGGCGGAAACGTTAATATTTCAGACGGAATACTCAGAAATGATTATTGTAATGGCGGCCGGAGGGGAAGGCGGCCGGCGCCGTTTATTGCCGTTGCCGGAGGGATCTTTTTTCTGGCGCTGATCCTGGTCGCGGCGGGGATTTTCCTGTGGCGGGGTCGCAACGGCGAGAGCGAAAGGATGAGTACCGCCGGGGATGCGAACGTACAGGAGGGAGCGGCGGCTTTTCCTGAACCGCCGCCTCCGGCCGCTTCTCCTGCTCAGGTTGTCAGAGAGTCGCCTCCAGCGCCGCCGGCGCCTTCCGCTACTCCTGTATCTCCCGCTCCGTCCCCTGCCGCCCCGGTCGAATCAGCCCCGCCGCTTCCTCCTCCGGTCGCCGCAGGCGAAAATGCCGGCGAGACACACCAGGCCGGAGCGCCGGTGGGGAACTCGCCGGTTGTTTCAGGGATTGCCTGGCAGCAGGACCGCTCTTCCCGAAGGGCGGTGGTAAATGGTGTCCTTGTCTCGGAAGGAAAAATGGCGGGCGGAGCGAAGGTTGTGGAAATAAAGCAGAGCAGCGTGAGGTTTTCTTCAGACGGACGTACCTTCGAGGTTACCATCTCTTCGCCTGTTGTGGGGAGGTGAGAAGCAGTTGCCTGAGGCTTTGCCGGGTTAAAACAGCTTCTCCGGGTCGAGAATGAATACCACCTGACCATCGCCGAGTATGGCGCAGCCGTAGATTCCTTCCATCTTGTTCAGCGGTCTGCCGGCCGGTTTTACAAACACGTCCTGACGTCCCACGAAGCGATCGACAACGAGGCCTGTCTTTCGCCCCCGACGCTCTACCACCACCGCCGGTATCCCTGACGAGCGCATGGGGGTGAGGTGAAGGCCGAGGATGCGATGAAGGCTTGCAAGGAGGACCTCCTCCTCTCCAAGCCGGAACAGCTTTTTCCTGTTGCGGGTGATTATGTCGGCGCGTCTTATGTCGATGGTCCGGATCACCTTCGTGACGGGAAAGGCGACGGTCAGACTGGAGCAGACCACCAGCAGGACGGGGATGATGGCGATGGACAGGGGAAGGGAGAGGAGAAAGCGGCTTCCCTTTCCCGGCTCGGAATCGATGGTGAGTTTACCCCCCAGTGACTGAAGGGATGTCTTCACCACATCCATGCCTACACCCCTGCCGGAAACATCTGAAACGCGGCCTGCCGTGGAAAAGCCTGGAGCGCAGATGATTTCCAGCGCCTGGCGCCGCGTCATGCGCCGCGTATCTTCCTTTTCCAACAGACCTTTCGAGATGGCTGACGCGACAAGCCGGGCCGGGTCCATCCCGCGGCCGTCGTCGGATATTTCAATCAGGGCGTGATTCCTGTCCCTGGACACCTGTATGGTTATCTCTCCCTGGCGCGGCTTGCCCGCCGCCTGCCGCTCTTCAGGGAACTCCAGGCCGTGGTCTACCGCATTGCGCAGAATATGGAGAATGGGGTCGGCAAGTCCCTCCAGGATGCCCCTGTCCATCTCTAGCTCCCTGCCTGTCATGCGCAGGGCCACTTCCTTGCCGGAAGCCTTCGCTAGATCACGAACCACCCTTGGATACCGGTCCGCAATGGCGCCAAAGGGCATCAAACGGACCTTCATCACCTCGTCATGGAGGACCCTCAGGAGCCGGGAAAGATCGGCGACCGCTGAATCCAGCAGTGGGGCGTCCAGCTCGCGGGCGATATTTTCGATACTGTTTTTGTTGGTAACAAGTTCGCCGGTAACGTTGATGAGGTTTTCCAGCACCCCGGTGCGGACCCGTACCGTTCTTGGGGAATCTCCCCCGGGAGCGGGGGGAGGCGCTTCCATCACCACATGGTCGCGGCTCACGGCAGGCTCTTCACTCTCCACCTTTTCCCCGGACGGAGCGCCGGAAGGGGCCTGAACGAACAGCGCCAGTTTCTCTTTGATCTCCGTGATGTCTCTGCTACCCGGGCCTCCGGTTTCCACATCGCGCACCATGGCCGTGAGGAGGTCAGTTCCTTCCAGAAGGAGATCCGAGGTCAATGGGCTGAAACGGAAGGCGCCATCTCGCACCATATGCATGAGGTCTTCCAGGGCATGGGCCAGTTCGGCTATATCAGCGTACCCCATGGATGCGCCCATGCCTTTGATGGAGTGGGCCATCCTGAACAGGTTGTCCACCGACTCACGGTTGTCCGGTTCCTCTTCAAGGGTCACCGCCAGGTCCGCCATTTCTTTCAGGCGCTCCATGGTTTCGGCGACAAAGAGATCCCTGTACTGGGACATGTCCATCAGTCTGTCCTCTTATGCGGGCGCGCCGGAGCGGGTGCTTGACGCCGGCCGACGCGACAGTTCCTGCTCCAGCATCTCCACAAGAAGTTCCAGATTCAGAGTGCGTATTGAGCTCTCATTGTAAAAGACCGACTGGTCCGTCAGTCCATTATCGGTATTGTCATCTTCTGCCGGTCCATCCGCGGATATGATCCGTTCCACCCTGTCGATCCTCAGGGCGAGGGTAGCCGTCCGGTGGTCCAGGATGAGAAGAGTGCCGTCCGGCGCCGGAGGATCTCCGTACAGGAATGAGGCCAGGTCCAGAACCGGGGTGGGGGAACCGTGGGAATTGATGACGCCGGGAAAGAATACGGGCGCCCTGGGGATGGGAAAGGTCCGGAAGTTTTCCATTACCTCCGATACGTGGCCCAGGGGAATGGCCAGGCGCTCGCTCCGGAGAGCGGCGATGATGAACCGGTCGCGTCCACGGTTCATGGCGCGGCTTCCTCCCTCGGTGGCAGGGTGAAGCGCTCGACGCCCTGCATGAGTTCCCCGGCCAGGATAGCCAGGTCACGGGCCGCCTGCGCCATCTCCTGCATTGCCACCGTCTGTTCTTCGGTGGCGGCGGAGACTTGTTCCGTGGCAGCCGCGTTGTCTTCCGCCACCTTTGCGATCTCGTCCACGTTCTTGACCATCTGACCCGCGCCTTTGGTCTGCATGGCCGAAAGGTCCGCGATACTGTTGGCCTTGCGCTCCGTTTCCATGACAGTATCCACGATCTCCCTGAAGGATACGACCGCGCTGTCGATATTTTTTTTACCGTCGCCGATGCTCCTGGAGATTTCCAGGATTGTGTCCTGGAGGCGGTGGCTTTCTTCCCTTATGCCGGTGATGAGTTCGACTATGTCTTCCGCCGACCGCCCCGTCCCCTCCGAAAGCTTTCTCACCTCTTCGCCGACTACCGCGAATCCTTTGCCGTACTCTCCCGCGCGGGCCGCTTCGATAGAGGCGTTCAGGGCGAGCATGTTTGTCTGGCGGGCAATGTCCGCGATGAAATCCGCTATCTTTCCAACTCTTTGCAGTTTGGAGTTGAATTCAATGAACTGCCGGCCGCTCTGTTCTACCCGATCGAAGAAAAAGCGCATCCTTTCCATGAGATCGTTTGCCTGTTCCCCCCCCTTTCGGGCGGTAATGCTCGTCTCCCTGGCGGCGCCCGCCGCTTCCCTGGCCCTCTTTGCCACCAGTTCGATGGATATGGCCATTTCGTGGATCACCTTCGAGCTTGCCGTTACCATGTTGGCCTGCCTCTCGGCCCCGGCGGAGATGGATTCCACGGCAATCGCCACCTCCTCGGTAGCGCCGTTGATCTCCAATGCGGATGAGGAAAGCATTTTCGCGGATTCGGAAACCTTTTCCGCGATGGCTCGGATGGTCATGACAAGGTCTCGGAGGTTTTCCGTCATGCGGCTGATGGAGAATGCCATGTCCATGGTTTCGTCGGGGAAGCGGCTCTTGCGCGGTGTCAGGTCCCTGGTCAGGTCTCCCCTGCTGATGGCCTCGGCGGATTCGTTCAGGCCGGAGATATCGGCGGTGAAGGTCCTTGAAAAGAACCAGCCAAGGATAAGCCCGACAGTGAGGGCGACCGCATAGCCGAGAATGGCTGAGGTTTCCGGAGAATAGCCGAGCATCCGCACGAGCCTGGGGGAAAAGGCGACCACCGCGACCACCACTACAAATCCGAGAATAAACTTGTATCCGATTGCGATGCGCATAATTCTCTCCTTTCATCGAAAAAGGGACCGTCCCCGGCGGGCGGCTTGATGTTCACCGCCTCCGGTATATCCTTTCCCGTGGATACTCGGCGCGGAACAGGTCCCGGAGTCCCTGAGGAAGCGTCTCCGTCTTTCCCAACGCAAGATAGCCGCCTGAGCGCAGGGAGTCCGCGAAACCGCGCAGGATTGCTTCCTGCCGGCTCCGTTCGAAATATATAAGGACGTTGCGGCAGATGATCAGGTCGCATTCCGGCGGACAGGCGGCACTGGTCAGGTCGCCCTGGCGGAATTCCACCATCTCGCGAATGTCGGGAAGGATATGGTAGCGTCCATCCCGCAGGCGGAAATACCTTTTCAAGAGCGTTTTGGGTGTGTATTCAAGGCTTTCGGGGGCGTAGACCCCGTTTTCGGCGATCCGCAGCGACTCTGAGTCGATATCCGTCGCGAGTATGGAGACCATGGTTTCGGACATCTCATGCGCGAATGCGTCCCGCAGGATAAGGGCGATAGTATAAGGCTCCTCTCCGCAGGCGCACCCTGCACTGGCGATTACCAGGCGATCCCTTCCCTGGACGGCCCGGAGGGAAAAAAGCTCCGGGAGCGCGTGCTGGCGAATCTTCGCGAAGACATCGGGATTGCGGAAGAATCTGCTTACATGGATTGTAAGGGTCTTTATCAGCCTGGCGGGCTCGGCTTTGTCCCACAGGAGCATCTCTGCGTACTCCCCACCCGTCCTGGATCCCGAGGCCCTGATCCTGGTTGCGAGCCTGCGTCTGACGCAGGAGTCCTTGTAGCAGGAAAGATGGATGCCCGTGAGGGTTTGCAGGATAAGACTGATCCTGTCAAATTCCATTTCCGATATCTCGCGGGGATCGCTGTGTTTCAGTGTCTGCGCAACGTCGGTTGCTTCCATGCTGTTGGTATAATCCCGCAAAAGGGTCCGGTCAGGCAAAATGGTCGTAGCCGGACAGGGGCGGGGTAATGGCCTCGCCCCCGGCGTTTATGATTACCAGTCCCGGCTCAGCGGTTATCTCGCCAATCTCCGTCACGGAGGTCCCCAAACTCTCCATCAACCCGCGGACGTCGTGAAATTTCCCCGGAGGGATGGTGAACAGGAGTTCGTAGTCTTCACCTCCCGCCACCAGGCGCAGCACCGAATCCGGGGATGCGCCCGCTGTATGTTCCCGGAAAAACTGGGACAACGGAAGGTCATAAAAGCGTATCCGAGCGCCGAGCGCAGACATATCCAGGATGTGTCCCAGGTCGGAGGGAAGGCCGTCGCTGATGTCTATCATGGCCGTGGCGAGTCCGGCCTCGGCCAGGGCGACCCCTTCACGGACGCGGGGTGTAGGATCCAGGTGTCGTTCCACCGCATAGCCGGCCCTTATTCCCTCCTTCAGTTGCTTTAGCCCCAGGGCCGAGTCGCCGATGGCGCCGGTGACGCATACAAGGTCGCCGTTGCGTGCGCCGTTACGGCGTACAATTCTCTCCGGAAGCTGGTCTCCCATAAGTGTGATGGAAATGACCAGGCGATCGGGGGATGAGCAGGTGTCACCTCCGATGAGGTTTACGCCGTGCTCCGCGGCTCTCAGAAGGATGCCCCTGGTCACTTCGTCCAGTATGTCCACGGCCGTGACGGGCGGTATCGCCAGGGAGAGGAGAAAGTGGCGTGGTTCTCCCCCCATGGCGGCCAGATCGGAGAGGTTGACGGAAAGGGACTTCTTCCCGAGGGAGAACGGGTCGCTGAAGGAGAGATCGAAGTGGACCCCTTCCACCAGCATATCGGTGGTGATCAGGCTCACCCGCCGTTGGGTGGAGTAGACGGCGGCGGCGTCGTCACCGATGCCGATGAGGACTCCCGGCCCTTCGACCGCTTGCGCGGCGATGCGGCTGATAAGGCCGAACTCTCCGATATCCTTGAGTCCCCGCTTGGCTGTCAAGAGACTACCTTCCGCCGTGGAACGGCACCGCGAACTGGAGTCTTCGGTTTACGAGCCGGGGTCTTTTCCGGAGCGGGAGCGGGAAGGGGTCGCTTTTCCAGGGCGATCTCGAGGACCTCATCGATGGTGGCGACTCTGTTGATACGCACCTTTTTCAGGATGTGACCGGGGATCTCCTCCAGGTCCTTGGCGTTCTCTTCCGGGATCACGAGGGTTGTAATCCCGGCCTGTATGGCAGCCAGCATCTTCTCCTTGAGTCCGCCGATGGGGAGAACTTTTCCGCGCAGGGTAATCTCGCCGGTCATGGCAACGTCGCGACGGACCGGGACCCGTGTCAGCGCCGAGACCAAGGCGGTTGTCATGGTGACGCCGGCGGATGGGCCATCCTTGGGAATCGCCCCGGCAGGTACGTGGACGTGGATCTCCAGATTGGTGAAGAAGTCATCGGCAAGGTGGAATTCGGACGCCTTGGAACGGATGAAGGAGAGGGCCGCCTGGGCCGATTCCTTCATTACATCGCCCAGTTGCCCGGTCAGGGTCAGCCCGCCCTTGCCCTTCATCACCGTGGCCTCCACGAACAGCACCTCGCCTCCCACGGGGGTCCATGCAAGGCCGGTCGCTACTCCGACCTCGTTTTTCTCCATCTCCTTTTCCCGGATGAACCTGGGCGGACCCAGGTAACCGGCCACTGTTGAGGAGCTGATGGTGAAACTCCGCTTGTCCCCCTCGGCCACCTTTCGAGCCACCTTGCGGCATACTGCGCCGATCTCCCTTTCCAGGTTCCGGAGTCCGGCCTCGCGGGTGTATCTGGAGATGATGGCCTTTATGGATTCGTCGGAAAAAGAGATGAGCTTGTCCGAGATCCCGTTTTCCTTGATCTGGCGCGGGATAAGGTAGCGTTTGGCAATCTGGAGCTTTTCCTCTTCCGTATAGCCGGAAAGGGTGATCACCTCCATCCTGTCGCGCAGGGCGCTGGGCACCGGGTCGATCTGGTTGGCCGTGGCGATGAACATCACGTTGGACAGGTTGAAGGGGAGATTTATATAGTGATCCGAAAAGGTATGGTTCTGTTCCGGGTCCAGGATCTCCAGCAGGGCGGATGATGGGTCGCCGCGGAAATCGGAACCCAGCTTGTCCACCTCGTCCAGCATGAACACCGGATTATTGGAGCCCGCCTGTTTCAGCCCCTGGATGATGCGCCCCGGAAGGGCGCCTACATAGGTGCGGCGATGGCCCCGCATCTCCGCCTCGTCGCGCACCCCTCCCAGGGAGATGCGCAGAAACTTCCGGCCCATGGCGCGGGCGATGGACTTGCCAAGGGATGTCTTTCCCACCCCCGGCGGGCCGACGAAGCAGAGGATCGGTCCCTTCATCTTCTTCTTCAGCTTGCGCACCGCCAGGAATTCCAGGATGCGGTCCTTGATCTTTTCCAGGTAATAATGGTCTTCGTCCAGGATTTCCCTGGCCCGTTTGATGTCCAGAGCGTCTCTGGTAGATTTGCTCCAGGGAAGCTCCACCATCCAGTCAAGATAAGTGCGGAGCATGTTGGCCTCGGCGGCGTCCGGGTGCATCTGCTCCAGGCGGCCCAGTTGCTTCAGGGCCTCCTGTTCCACCGTGGCCGGCATCTTTGCCTCCTCGATGGATTTTCTGAGCTCCGCCATCTCCTCGGAACGCGCGTCCGTCTCTCCCAGCTCCTGCTGAATGGCGCGCAACTGCTCACGCAGGAAATATTCCCGCTGGGTGCGGCCCATCTCCTCCTTGGCGGCGGACTGGATGCGCGCCTGCATGGAGAGCAGCTCAATCTCCTTGTTCAGATAGTCATTCACCCTCTTCAGGCGCTCGATGGGGTCGACGGTTTCCAGCAGGCTCTGGGCCTCTTCCACCTTCAGCCCGATATTGCTGGCGATGAGATCCGCCAGGCTGCCGGCGTCCTGCATGTTTTCCAGGATGACCAATACCTCCGAGGAGATATTCTTTCCCAGTGAAGTGATCTTGGTGATCTGTTCCTTGATGGTGCGCAGGAAGGCCTCGGTTTCAATGGATGGCTCGGCCGTCACGGGTTCCATGATCCGTTCGACGCGCACCGAGAAAAACGGGCTGGTTCCGACGAAATCAGTAATTCTGCCCTTGGCCAGCCCCTGGACGAGGATCTTCACCCTGCCGTCGGGGAGCTTCAGCATGCGCATGATCATGGCCACCGTGCCCACCGTGTATATGTCTTCCCTTGAGGGTTCCTCGTCGGATACATCCTTCTGGGTCGCCAGAAAAATCAGTCTGTCCCTAGACAGCGCCCAATCCACCGCGCTGATGGATATCTCTCTTCCTACGAAGAGAGGGATGATCATGTAGGGATACACCACCACGTCGCGCACAGGAAGCAGGGGGAGTGTCTCGGGTATCTTCAGTTCTTCCTTTTCCAGGTTTGTTTCCATGTGCAGTCTCCTTTTATTCAATTGGTCCGTCCGGTAGTTCCCGCTGACGCGGAGAGCATACTCTTTTCAGGTACTCATCGCGGTGCGGTTAGTCAAGTTTACAACACTTCCGGATCATTCCAAACGGCCGGAATTTGTCAGTAGTGTCCAGTTAAGTTTTCGCATCATGTCATAATTCCCCTCATCCGCTGACGCAAAGCACCTTCTCCCCAAGGGACAATGGACATTTTTGAACCCTTCTCCCAGCGGGAGATGGTGGCCACAGGCCGGGTGAGGGGTTATGACGGTATTTCAGCAATTGCTGCAATCAGCAAACCGGACAAAGCTGGTAATTTCTTTCAGTTCCGCCGGTAATGTAAGATATAGGGCGGCGGCCGTCAATCAAATAACCGTGTTCGATTCGGCGTATGGCGGCGTACCCCGGAAAAATCGCGGATATGAGCATTTACCGATAATTATTTGAACTTTTCCGGGCTGGTGTGTATAATCCCGTCCTTGTTTAGTATAAATATAAAGATGCGAGGATGGCGATGAAAAAGACTTCGATACTGGTGGTTGCGCTCCTTGCTTCCCTGAGCTTCGGTTTTGATTGGACCTTCGGCCTGTCCGGCAAATGCACCCAGGCGCGAAAGATCATTGATACTCTCAGTGAAAAAAAGAGTGACGAAGAAAGGGAGCAGGCGGAAAAAAAGGCGCTGGAGCTCTGTTCCGGCGGGGCGGCCGGCCTGTACGTCAAGGGGCTGCGGCATGAGCGCGCCGGCAGGCTGGATGAAGCCATGGAGGAGTACCGGGCATGCCTCAAGGAAGACTCCTCTTTCACGCGCGCCAGAGGCAATCTGGGCAATATCTATTATCAGAAGGGGATGTACGACGAGGCGGCCCTGGAGATGACAAAGGCGCTCTCGGACAGGGAAGACCCCCGCTACCACAAGGGTCTTGCCCGGATCTACGCAGAAAAGAAAATGTATCCCCTTGCCGTGTACCATTACGGGGAGGCCGTTAAGGGTCTTCCCGGCGACGCGTCCCTCCACACGGGCCTGGCCGATATCTATCGCGGGCAGGGGATCTACGACAAGGCCGGAGAGGAATATTTCAAGGCCCTGTCCATCAACAGCGCCGACACGGAAGCGCGCCTGGGCATGGCGGCTCTATACCTGGATACCAACGAGACGGACAAGGCTCTCTCCGAGTTAAAACGTCTCCAGGCCGTCAACCCCCGGAACAAGAGAATCCATCTCCTTCTGGCCGAGGCGTATGAAAGAAAGGGCGACCTCAGGTCCGCGGAGTATGAATATCTCCTTGCCGGCAAGAACCGTTCTGTAGAGCTCATGGAGCAGATGCGCAAGGGCAACGCCTATCTTCAGTCCGGCGATTACGGCAAGGCCATAGCCGAGTTGGAGACGGCACTCAAGGAAAAGCCCGGAGACCTGGAGACCCTGAAGAAGCTGGGCGACGCCTACATGGCGGCCGGCCGGGACGATGAGGCCATCAGTTCTTACAAGGAGGCGGTCTTCCTGAAAGGGGGCGCCGCTGACATTCATCGCAATCTGGGAATACTCTACGAGAAAAAGGGCCTTCTGGACGAGGCTGTCGTGGAGTACCGGGAGGCCCTGCGCGATGATCCGGAAAGCGCCGAGACCCGCCAGTTGCTGGCTGACATCTATATGCTGCGCGGAAGCGTTCCCCAGGCCATCGAGCAATACCGGGAAGTCCTGCGGGAAAAAAAGGGGTCTCCCCGTCTTCATTACCGCTATGCCAAGGCCCTGGCACTGAACAAAAACTACAAGGAGGCCATGGGAGA
>Ga0265295_1002771_pt1 | contig 26840 bp, 20 predicted proteins | sample Munlansysbiofilm_FD_192503 | JGI IMG/M metagenome (GOLD analysis project Ga0265295, IMG submission 192503) | Leachate microbial communities from a municipal landfill in Southern Ontario, Canada - Methane capture system biofilm | ecosystem: Engineered > Solid waste > Landfill > Unclassified ... | reverse complement strand
GCTGTACGAGCCCTTGACGCGTTCTTCGAGCACCAGATGGCAATCCAGACCTTCCTTGACCGCCCAGGACAGAGTCAGCCGGCAATGGTTGGACTGAACCGCGCCGCAGGTGATGACGGTGTCAGCGCCGTTGTCGAGGGCGTCCGCGATGCAGAAATCCAGTTTGCGGGTTTTGTTGCCGCCGGCGCATCCGGGCAGGAGATCGTCACGCTTGATGAAGATATTGACCTTGCCTCCAAGTGCCTTGGAAAATGCGGGAAGGGCTTCGATCGGTGTCGGGGACGTAACGTATCCACGACGAGAGAATTTTGCCAAATTCATAATGGAACTCCCTGTGGTAAAAAATTACTTTAAAGAAACGATTGCTTCCATTTCGATGTCCGCTCCAAGAGGCAGGGCCGCCACTTGCACTGCGCTGCGAGCCGGAAACGGGGCGGAAAAATATGTTGCGTAGACTTCGTTCATCTCCTTGAAATCCTGCAAGTCGGTCAGAAAAACTGTTGTCTTGACGACGTCGGCCAAAGTGCCGCCGGCTTCTTCGACAATGGCGCGCAGGTTTTCAAAAACTTGTCGGGCGCGGTTTCCGATGGAGCCTGCGGGCATTTTTCCGGTCTCCGGATTGATGGGCAACTGGCCCGATGCGAAAAGCAGGTTTCCGGTGATGATCGCCTGGGAATACGGTCCGATTGCTCCAGGTGCATTTGTTGTCGAGACACTCTGTTTGTCAGCCATAAGCGAAACTCCTTGATCGACATTGGGATAATGTCGAATGTCGACACTATTATAGAATTCGTTCCTCATCGTTGGGGACTTTGCGGTGACATTTCTGTGCACGTGCCGCCAGATAATCAAGTCCGATTCTACGTGTCAATTAAAATGTCGACATTTGAATGTTTTATTTGTTCGTAAAGAGGAGCGATCCATGGCCTTGGTCATAACGAAGAATGTCGAATATTGTTTTGTTTTTAATATGTTACGATGCATAGGGTTCTGGCTGGCGCCTTGTAGACAGTCATTATTTCAGTTTTTGATCTCAGCGACTCATGGGCAGGGCGCTTCCATACCTGTCAGCATGTCATTGATCCACTTGGACAGCCCACCGTATGGGCGCGGTCACCCATGCGTGTCCGACGATCTCGACCATCTTTCCTTGTAATGCTTGTCAAAGCCTTTGCCGCGGCGAGTGCGGTGTTTGAAGGACGCCGGTTGTTTCTTTCGCAACATTAGTCAGAAAATTACGATTATTGTTGTCGGAATTAAGCAAAAATTTCATTATTTGTGATTATTCGACATTTTTTTCGACATTTTTAAAATTTGTGTTGACAACAGTCGCGCTCGGTGTAGCAGTGTCATCAAAAGCCTTGAGAAAAAAGTAACAAGCTCGATTTGCCTTGATTGCAGGTGGTTATCCGTTGTTTCGAAACCCAAACCAGATCAATTTGAGGAATGTGACTATGCTGACGATACCAGAACAGGTCGTTGCTAGCTCAGCAGACGACACCAGACCTATCCGTGGAAAGGCGGCAACACCGAAGAAACTTTTATTTACGGTCAGTGACGACCCCAACATGTTCAACGGACTGCGGTTTCTGTGCAGGTTTTTTGAGAACAAGAGCCGTTTTGACTTGACCCTCCTGTGCATGGCCTCTCCGGACAGTAATTATTGCCGCTGGCGCGCGGGAAAAACTCAGCCGGGACCGGCCACCGAGCGCCCGGATATGGACAGCAATTGGCATCTTGCCCGGGAAGAGGCCATGCGCATGCTCCAGTGGGACGGGTTTCCTTCCGGTCGCATCCAGGTCAAGAGCGCCTCAGGCATGATCTGTCGCATTGAGGACATCGAGGATGAGATTGGCAGCGAGACCCATGATGCCGTGGTCATGGGCCGCCGTGGTCTGAACCGCCTCAAGGATTTTACCTCGAAGAGCCTCTCCCGCAGGCTTTTCGAGCGGCAGCCGGAGATTCCCATGATCCTCTGCCGCAAGCCGGACCTGAACCGCAAGAATGTCCTGTTGTGCGTCGACGGCTCGGAGTCCTCCAACAACATGGCTCGCTTCGTGGCGTCCATGCTGGAAGGGGAGTCGCATTTGGTCACTTTGTGCAACATCATCAGCGACACCGCCGACGAGCGCGACAAGGCCTTGGCCATCTTCAACCGCTGCGAGGAGATCATGTGCAAGGAGGGTTTTGACTCCGGGCGCCTGCGTCACATGATCTACCCCTCGGACTATGCTCCGCGGGCCATCCTCGACAACGCCAACTGGGGAAAATTCGCCGTGGTCGCCGTGGGTACAACGGCGAATGCCCGCAAGAACCTGCTTTTTGGTTCCGTCAGCAGCTTCCTTTTCAATGAGTTGACCGATTCGGTGCTCTGGGTTCATCCTTAAGTTTTACGGCATGGCATAGGATTCGAGGCCGGCTTTCCATCGGAAGCGCCGGCCTTTTCGCGTCGTGGCGGGAATGCGTTCCGAAACTGAAAAAAGCAGGCCCCAAGCCTGCAGGGCCGCGGTTTTCAGCAGACCATGGATGACCCGTTAGCGAAGAGGGAAACGTTCATGACCCTTGCCGAACGTTGTCCCGCAAAGGAAAACCGAAAGGCCGCCAGGAAGGACGGTTGGATGGTTCATCAGCGTCATCCCGAGACACGGCTCGGCTGCCGGGCAATTCTTTGTTTTCCGGAAAAATCAGACAAAAAGCCCTGCATCCGATTGCGAAAAATCCGTTAAAAAGTCACGCATGCCTTGGCCGGGGAGGGCGCGGGGCGTGGTGTCGGGGGAGGATTTGTGGCACGGGGATTGAAGAGCTGATGGAGGATACATGCAAAGGAGAAAAATTATGACGCGCTTCGAAATGAAGGTGCCGCTGGGCATCGCTCTGATCATGGTCTTTTTGTGCTGCTCCATCGGCGCTTATGCCCACAATGAAACGGCGGAGGAAGATATCATCATCGTGGCCAGAAATTACGTCACGGTCGAGTTGTCGGATACCGGCGTTGTCATGCGCAGCAAGAAGGGGCGTTTCGAACCGGCCGAATTCAAGGGGGTTGAAGGCACAACAGTGTTGATGTTTATGTACAACAGGATCTCAAGGGACAAATGCGTGCATCTGGTTTCAAGCCTGTACGAAATGGATCCGGCCGACACAGGTCCGCGGGTGGATCACGTGCTGAGTTTCCTGAAGGACAACAAGCTGCTCCTGACAAGCAAATACCCCAACCCGTCGCGGAATTTCGGGATGAACAAATTCAGAATCGAGGAAGAGTGATTCCATCCGGGGTATGAGGAGGAGCTGACTGCGAATTATTTTCAGAATATCAGTGAATTAATGCCTGCCTGATTTTGAAAATGCGTAGCTGGCGAGGCGAGAGTCCGTTTTTTTCAGACATTCTGTCCGGCGAACCGCGTCCCATGACAAACGAGGTCACGCATGCGAGTCTGGTTGCCCGATTTTGCTTATAAATTTTTTCCTCTTGTTGTCGGCACCGTGGGGCTGGCCGGATGTCTCGTCGGCAGCTCCGCCAGCGTGGCGCTGGGGGGCGTGCTCATGCTGTACAGTGGTGGAGTGTATTACTTGCGCAAGGGATAGGGCTCGGCGTCCGACTGTTCCTCTTCACTATCGTGCGGAGCACGAGTTTTCGCCGATAGCCTTTTGCTGTTCCGAATTTTCCTTTTTCAAAAACAGCACGGCCATTGGCTCTAAAAGCGAATGGCCGTGCTGTTTTATTTGATGCGGGGCTGCGCAGTCGGGAGATAGTCTGATCGGACAGGACTGGCTGGTTTTTGATCAGGCGGGGAGGCGTGCCAGAGCCGCCACCCTCAAGCCATGTCGCTGAATTCAGCTGCATGGCCGCTCGCTGCCCACCGTTCCTCATTGAAAAAAGTCGTCATTGTGCCGAAAGGGTCCCTGCTGCGAGGGCGTTTTCAGGAATGGTTCGTGGTTGTCCACGTGACCAGGGCGGCAAAGAGCGCGCCCGTGTCCACGGGCTTGCCCAGGTGGTCGTTCATGCCGGCCGCGAGACAGCGTTCCCGGCCACCGGCCATGACGTTGGTGGTCAGGGCGATGATGGGCAGGGCGTGAAAACGCATGTCACGGCGGATGGCCCGCGTGGCCTCGTATCCGTCCATCTCCGGCATGTGCACGTCCATGAGCACGACATCCGGTGCAGGGCGACTGGTGTCGATCACACGCAGCACGGCCTCCATGCCGTTCGCCGCGACCTCCACCAGCACGCCGGCCTGAGACAGGATCAGGCTTATGAGCTCCTGGTTGGTCCGATTGTCTTCGGCCAAGAGGACGCGCAGGCCCCGCGCCCGTTCACGGTTGCGCCGCTCTTCGGCCGCGATGCCGCCGATCTCGCGGGCCGGACAGTTTTCTTTATGGATGACTCGCCGCACCAGGTTCCCCACCGACGAGGCCGTGAACGGCTTGGACAGAATGTCCTCTACTCCGAGCCGTGCCGGGTCACTGCTCTCCACTTCGGGCCGGGCCGGGCTGGTCATGAGCGCCACCGGCACCCGGGCCGCGCGTTCCGACGAGCGCAGGAGCGTAACGGCCTCGGGCCCGGTCATATCCGGCAAGTCCCAATCAAGCAGGATCAGATCAAAATCTTCCGCGTACGCCAGGTGCGCGGCCTGCGCCGCCGATTCGGCAAACGCGCATTGCAGGCCCAGACACGCCGCGACCTCTTTCATGGCCTCCCGGCTGGCGGGATTGTCCTCCGCGGCCAGCACCTTCAGGTCTCCCTGGTCCACGGTCATTGCCGGCTCCGTGGCCAAACCGTCCGGCTTGAAGACGGCCGTGAATTCGAAGGTCGAGCCCTCTTTGAGCCGGCTTCGCACCGTGATTTCCCCGCCCATGAGATGCACCAGTCTGCGGCTGATGTTCAGGCCGAGGCCCGTGCCGCCGTACACGCGGGCCGTGGACGTGTCGGCCTGCACGTAGGATTCGAACAGGCGCGGTAAGACCGCCGCGTCAATGCCGATGCCCGTGTCGCTCACCTGAAATCGCAGGGTGACCGCGCCTTCCGGCGACGGCCCGTCTTCCGCGCGGAGCACGGCCAGTCGAACGGTGCCGTTCCTGGTGAATTTGATGGCGTTGCCGCCCAGGTTGACCAGAATCTGCTTGAGGCGCAGCGAGTCTCCGACCAGGCGGCGCGGAAGGCCCGGCTGCACCGAGACCACCAGCTCATTGCCGTTTTCGAAGGCCCTTGGAACCAGGATATCGGCCGAATCGCGCAGCACGGCCTCCACCTCGAAGGGCTTGGCTTCCAAGTCCACTTTGTCGGCTTCTATTTTCGCCAGATCCAGAATGTCGTTGATGATGCCCATGAGATGATGCGCCGAGGTGCGGACTTTGAGCAGATATTGGCGAAGCTGCCCCTCGGGCCCCATCTGCAGGGACAGGTTCAGAAAGCCGAGGACGGCGGTCATGGGCGTGCGGATCTCATGGCTCATGCTGGCCAGGAACGTGCTCTTGGCCTGGGCCATGGCCTCGGCCGACTGGCGCTGCAAGGCCATGGTCTGGACCGTGTAGGCCAGCAGAATGGACATGGCGATGCCCTCGCACACCAATCCGGCCCAGATGATCGAAGGATGCGCGAAGGAAAAGGCGCCGTAAGCGGCCCGATTGTAGACGGAAATGGATACGACCGCTCCGACCCATGCGATCAGAAAGATGCTTGAAACCACGCGGTCACGCTTCAGGCTGACGATGCAGGCCCAGACCCCGATCAGCGACACGGGCACGGCCGCGTTCATGGAGAGGCTGCCCTGCAGTTTCTGCGGAAGAACAAATGCGCAGGCGGCCACCGCAAAGACCAGACAAATGAAAAAAAGCATGATCGCATCAATTCGTTTGTTGTATTTCTTGAGTTCCAGAAACTCCCGGATCACGTAAGCGAGAAACCCTTGCGCCAGAAGGCCGGCCATCATGATCGCCGCCGGCATGTTCCTGATGCTGAAAAGATGCTGATAGCTGGTGAGCGCCACGAAAACGGCGAAAGCGAGGTTGCCCAGGACCAGCCACTTGAATTTGCCGTTCCCGGTGTACAGATAGATGGCCAGATGGATGAGCACCAGGGTGAAAAAAAAGCCCACCATCAGGCCCGTGCCGAGCACCTTGACGTCGTTGATCCAGATGGCGTGATCGATGGTCGTGATGTGCGGACTCAGGACCAGCGCCCGGATGCCGGTGATCCGGATGTAGCAGGTGGTCGGAGCCGCAAGGCCCGTGGGTAGGCGGAAGTGCCTCCGTTCCTGATCTCCTGGAACCGAATGAAGATGGCCCGAACGGTAGGTCCGCCAGCCGCCGGGAGAGTCCGGGTCCGGCACGAAAAGCTCAATGCTGGCATACAAATTCCACCCCGGATCAAAAATCCAATATCGCGGCATGGCGCTCCCGGCAGAAGGCGCCGCCTTTATGGTAAACCGGAACCACAGGGCCGATTGCCTGAAGCCGAAATTGAAGTGTCCGCCTTGCGGCGTCCCGAATTGCGGATCCATCTGCGCGGAAGCCACCTGCTCTATGGTCAGCGTCTTGTCCTTGTCTTCCAGATACTCCATGTAGGGCCGCAGGTCGTATTCGTCGCGTTCCTCGCTTAGCAGGCACACTGCTCCGGCAAAAGCCGAAGAAATGCACACATGAAAGAACAGCATGCCCGCAAGCACGACGAAAACTGTCCGGCGCGGAACACAGGCCGCCCATGCGTGGTTCAGGCGCTTACTCATGGCGTTGCCCATTCCGCTCCCCCCTGGCCGTGCGCCCCCACTTCACCAGGATCCTGAAAAGTTCCTCGGTGTCCACCGGCTTGGTCAGGTGATCATCCATGCCCGCTTCAAGGCACCGCACCCTGTCCTCGGCCGTGATGTCGGCAGTCATGGCGATGATGGGCAGACCGCTGAAGCGCTGGTCGTTCCGGATGGTCCGCGTGGCCTCGAACCCATCCATCACCGGCATGTGCACGTCCATGAGCACCACGTCCGGGGCCGCCCCTCCCTCCGTCACCCGGCGCACGGCTTCGACGCCGTTGTCCGCGATCTCCATTTCCACCCCGGCTTCGGTCAGAATCACCCCAAGCAGTTCCTGATTGAACAGGTTGTCCTCCGCCAGCAGGACGCGCAGGCCCTGCGTCTGCTCCAGATTGCCAGGCGCGTCGGCACGGGGGTGTGCGTCCGCCAAGGCTGCGGATTTGTCGCTGGAGAAGAGCTGCCGGAGCAGACCCTCCACCGCCGAGGCCGTGAACGGCTTGGCCAAAATACCTTGGACTCCTGATCCCAGCAGATGCAGATTTTCCATTTCGGGCCGCGTCGGGCTGGTCATGAGCGCCACCGGCACCCGGGCCGTGCGCTCGGAAGAGCGCAGCAGCGTGACCGCCTCGGGCCCGATCATGTCCGGCAGGTCCCAGTCGACAAGGATCAGGTCGAAATTTTCCGCATCCCCCAGCTGCGACGCCTCCGCCGCCGTCCCTGCGAATCTGTGCCGCAGGCCGAGACAGGTCGCGACCTCTGCCATGGCCGCCCGGCTGGCCGGATTGTCCTCGACCACCAGCACGTTCAGGGTACCATGGTCTGCGGCGTTTGCTTCGCCTCGGACCTCGCCATCCGGATCCGGACCGAACGCGACCGTGAATTCGAAGATCGACCCCTCTCCCGTCTGGCTCCGTACCGTGATGTCCCCACCCATGATTTGCACCAGTCTGCGGCTTATGCTCAGGCCAAGGCCGGTGCCGCCGTACACGCGGGCCGTTGACGTGTCGGCCTGCTCAAAGGAGGTGAACAGGCGCGGCAGCACCGAAGGGTCAATGCCGATGCCCGTGTCGCTCACCTCAAAGCGCAGGGTGAGCGCATCGTGAACCGGCGTCGCATCCGCGGCAGCGTGCACGGCCAGCCGAACCGTGCCGCCATGGGTAAACTTGACGGCGTTGCTGCCCAGGTTGAGCAGCACCTGCTTGAGCCGCAGAGAATCGCCCGTCACTCGGCGGGGAAGCCCCGGCTGCATCGAGACCACCAGCTCGTTACCGTTTTCGAAGGCCCGCGAAACCAGGAGGTCGGCGGTATCCTGCAGCAGTGTCTCCACTCCGAAAGGTTTCTTCTCCAGTTCCACCTTGCCGGCTTCTATTTTCGCCAAGTCCAGGATGTCGTTGATGATTCCCATCAAGTGGTTGGCCGCGGCGTTGATCTTCAGCAGGTACTGCCGCAGCTGTCCCTGCGCCCCCAGGTGCAGGGACAGGTTCAAAAAACCCAGAACCGCGGTCATGGGGGTGCGGATCTCGTGGCTCATGCTGGCCAGAAATGATGACCTTGTCTGAGCCATGGCCTCGGCGGCCTGACGCTGCGCCGACAGGGTCTCGATGTTGTAGGCCAGAAGGATGGACATGCAGATTGCCTCGCCCACGAAGGAGACCCACATGAAGAGGGGATGTACGAAGGGGAGGCCGCCTTTCAGAGCCCAGTTGTATGTGAAACCGGCAAACGCCGCCCCAAACCATGCGACCATGAAGATCAATGCGGGTGTCCTGTTGCGCTTCAGGGAATCGAAGCAGGCCCAAAAAACAACCAGAGTCAGGGGCATGACCGCATACACGGACAGCTTCGGGTGAATCTCCTCGGGTAGGACAAAGGCGGAGGCGGCGACGCCCAGAACCGCCCAGACGCTGATCAGCAGGATGGTGTTGAGCTTTTTGTTGTGTTTGCGGATTTCAAAAAACGTCCTGACCGTCGTGGCGACAATGGCCTGACCCACCAGGCCGACCGTCATGATGACCGTGGGAAGGTTTTTGATCAGGATGAGATGCTGATAGCTGGCAGTGGAGACGAAGCTGACGAAGGTCAGATTGCTGAGTACGAACCACTTGTATTTGCTGTTGCCGGTATAGAGGTAGATGGCCAGATTGCCGAGCATCAAGGTAGTGAAGAAGCCGATCAGGAGGGCCGTGCCCATGGTCTTGACGCCGTTGACCCGCAAGGCGCGGTCGAGGGTGACGATGGTCGGGGCCACCATGATCGGCCGGATTCCGGTGATCCGGATGTAGCAGGTGACAGGCTCGCCGAGACTGGCCGGAAGCTTGAAATACCGTTTGTCCGGCCCTCCCGAGACAGAGAGCAGGCGACCGGCGGAGTAGGTCCGCCAACCGTCCCCGGCATCCGGGTCCGGCACGTAGAGATGGATCGTGTCGTAGAACTGCCAGCCTGGATCAAAAATCCATATCGTGGGCAACCCGCCGTCCGCTAAGGCCGTTTGCTTGTCTGCGATGGTGAACCGGAACCAGAGGGCCGAAGAGGTGAAGCCAAAATTGAAATGTCCCTTGGGAGGAAGGCCGAACCGAGGGGCCATGTCCGGTGACGCCACCTGCTCTATGCCAAGAATCTTCTCCTTGTCCTCCAGATACTCCATGAAGGGCCGCAGATCGTACTCTTCCACCTCTGCACCAAGAACGCACGTCGCGGCTGCCCAAACCGGACTCAGGCCGATGAAACACGAAGGAAGCAAAACCAGGAAGGCCAACACGGCAAGCGTCATGGGGAAACAGTGACGCCTCAAGCTGATTCCGCCGGGAATAACGAAGTAAGCCGAACTCAGAGTATTCACCAAGACCTGCCTTTTCCGGTGGTAAAGCGAAATTCACGCCTGTTGACAGCTGATTCTTTGCGTACCGGATACTCCGCATGGAAATATGTGCAAAGATTTCCTGGTTGCATGAAGGCACTTACGCCTTTTGATCTGCTTGAGTGGATGGTGGTAAGACTCCTTTGTATTTCACCAGTGCATCAAGCTATTTTTACGGACCCTGATTGAGGAATGCTTTTAGGCGTGCATTTTTCACGAACTGGATTTTTCAAGATCGGCAACAGCAATTTTAAGTTGGTCATAAACGTCATAAAAGGACGGCAATTCTTTTTTGATTGATTCAAAATCTCCGTTGCGCGCAAAATCTTCCAGAACTGTCGATTTTTCATACAGTTTTTTTGCGGAAAGATTTCCAGCTCCTCCCTTGATTGAATGGAAGAAAATAAAAATCTCCTCGGAATTGCCTGAATTTACGAGCTGCGTTGTCTTTTTTTCAATATCGGAGTTTATTTCAATAAATCGTTTCAGCAATTTATAAAATATTGCCTTGTTGCCGTTGAATCTCCGCAGAGCTTCTTCAACATCTAGAGTTTGTGTTTGAATCGTCATCCGATCCTCCATGGAGCAGGTGTCATTTATTGCATTAATTTATAATCACTATTTTAAAATCTATCAAAAAATATTAAAAAAAAATGCATTAAATATGATTACACATCAATATGTTGAACTCTATGCATATATGTATTGATGCTTATAAATTGGATGTATTGTACGTATGTTACTTGTAACAAACTGAGGCATGAATAGCAATTGTTCAAGCTTGAGTCGATAATAAAAATATTTTGTGAATCTTCTGTTCTTTGGTCTTGAATCATGGGAGACAAGACACAATCGTAGACAACGAACAGACCGGCGCCATTCGGCCCTGGAGCGGAGAACAGCGGTCGGTTAGAGGAGACCGACCGGATTCCAGAAATCAATGCTTCTCCTGTGTCGCGGACTCCGACAAATCAATTCATCCACAGCGTCTTACGGGCGGCTTCCATCCTCACTTTCTTGTCACGGACCGCAGCACTTCCAGTTGCCGGGGAAGGAGCTTGCGCACATCATAGCGTTCCAGCACGGTCTGTCTGGCCTGTTTGCGCACCCCGTCCAGATGGCTGTGATTCTCCAGGGCTTCCACTATTCGTTCGGCGATGGCGGCGGGCGAACGCATATCCGTGAAGAGGGCGTTGTGCCCATCGCTGGCCACTTCGCGTACTGGTTCGATGTCGGAGGCCACCACCAGACAGCCGCAGGACAGCGCCTCCATGAACGACCAGGAAAGGACAAATGGGCGCGTCAGGTAGACGTGCGCCGTGGAGGCCCGCAGCAGTGTCCGGTAATGCCGGTACGGCAGGGAGCCTACGAAATGGATGCGCTCCGGATCGGGTTGCAGGCGCTCGACGAGGACCTCCTTCCAGGTTTTGCCCGGTTCGGGAGGAGAACCATAATGGCAACCGTCATTGCCCCCAATGACGACATGGCATTCGGGCCGCTTCTTGACCACTTCCACGGCCGCCTCAAGAAACTGCGGAAACCCTCGATAAGGCTCCATCCCTCGCGTGGCATAGGTCACGATCTCCGTGGCGCCGGAAAGATCAAGATCGGGCAGAATCATCCGGGCCTCTGGGTCGGGAGAAAAATAGTCCGTATCCACTCCGTCGTGGATCACGGAAATCTTTGAGCGGAACTCCGCAGGAAATTGTTCCAATTGCCAGCGCGTCGGACAAATTCCATGATCACAACTGGCCAGATCCATAAGAATGGGGATGTTATTGCATCGCACTTCCATGCGCGAGCCAAGCGATAACGGGCTGCCGGAAAAACGCATGTCCGCGCTCTGGGCATCGTAAAACCATTCAAAGTAGCCGACAAAGGCCGCCTCGGGAAAGACATCGCGCAGATACATGGTCGGGCCCCAGCCTGAATGCCCGCAGATGATATCCGGCACGAACCCTTGGCGCCGTAATTCCACCGCCAGCTGCAAGGCCCCGGAGGCCTTGCTGGAGGCCGTCCAAAATTTTGCGTTTATCCCATGCCCTTCGGGAAACACCGTGGCGTCGGGAGCGAACACGGCCTTGCGCACCCCGGGTATGTCCCACCCTGGGTTCTCGTTCATGGTGGCGAAGACAACCTCGTTGCGGGAATCGCGTCCCAAGAAACTGACCAGACTGCGGAACTGGGCCGGAAAATTCATGTGTACAAAAAGGATGCGCATGTTTCTCCCATATCTTGAGATGTTTTGTTGTTCCTTCGGCTTTTTCAAACGCTCAGTACAAGCGGGCGAACAACGTATTTTATTCCGACACAAATGCTTATAGCCGCCCGCCTCTTCATAGGTAGTCTTTGTAGCACAGCGCAGGGGATAATTCAGCTAAAAATCGAATAAAGATAAAAAAATGGGTGGAATGCAGTATTTTATTCGACAATCATGTACATAATTATACCCTGAATTAGTACGCTATGAGTAAGGTATAGAAAGCGATGTGGATGAGTAGTTCGGCGAGAAAAAGCCTGCTGGATACGGCTTTCAGGCAGCAAGACTCCTTCTGGTCGGAGTGTAAATTCTCGTCGGTTAGCAGGCAGGTCCGCTGGTCAGGGGTGTGGATCTCGTGTTTCCAATGAAATCATTTACTCAGTCCGGGTGCATACCGGCGAAAGGCTTCGGCGGCTTGCAAGAAGAGCAACGTCCTTTGGATTGGCGGTGCGGCGGAGACTCTTCAAAACACTCTGCTGCGTTTCAGGTGTCCAGAATATCCGTAAGCGCTCACGCGCTCGAGTTACGGCTGTGTAAAAGATGCTGTGTGTGATGTCGTCTTCGTTGGCTTCTGTGACAACGATTTTGACGGAGTCATACTCAAGGCCTTGCGCCTTATGGATCGACACGGCGTAGGCCACCTGGAACGGCACGGTGGTGTTCAGAGAGTCGTCGTCCTCGTCGCTGGTGTCATATTCGTAGACGGAGAATCGCACGGTAGAGTCGCCCATCCATTCGAGATCATCGCTGACGACATCGAATGAGCTTAGAGGTCGATCGAGGGCTACGTCGAACTGGATCCGGCCTGGGACGTAGTCGATGTTGACGATCCGGCCCTTTAAGTTGTTATAGATCACGGGTCGGAACCGCTCGGTCTCGTGGAAGAGAACAGGGTCACCGACCTTATATGTGGAAACGCGCCAAGTGATCGCTTCACCAGGGTTGCTGCTTTGCAGAAATTGGTTGATGTTATTGATGCCATAAAGGCCGTCGTAGTTCAGGCATAGGATGATTTCGTCCTGGCCTTGGTTTTCGAACAGTGTTTTGTCGAGCACAGTTGAGTAGCCGTTGCGTGCCATGATCTCGGCAATGTCGTCTTCGATGGATCGAACCTTGTTCCAGAAATTCAAGAGCGAGGAATTCTTGGTTCTGAACGGTGTCGTCAGTTCGAACACCGATGTGCTTGGGATGAATGAGCGAATAATTCCAAACCAGTTGCCGAACTGGATCGACTCGATTTGGAAGATGTCGCCCACGAGTACGAGCAACTTAAAAGAGGTCTTCGAGAGCACTTTGATCAGGTCTGCGTTGCTCACGGTGCTGCATTCGTCAATTATGATGAGGTCGTATTCCTGGTCATCGGTGCTCCTGGTGATCTGGCTACTGATCGTTCGGAAGTTCGAGTTCTGCGCGGTTATTTTACGCTTGAGGTTGTCGATTGCTGGATGGGTGTGAGCGAGGAAGAGTTTCTCCTTGTCGTTGAAGTAATTCGCGATGTGGTCCACCATTGTTGACTTTCCAGTGCCGGCCGCTCCGTAGATCAGGGCTACGCGCGACTGGCGGAACAACTGCTTGAGCGCATCCCCCTTGATTTGGTCGTCGATGCAACGAGATGTCTCATCGAGCCAGCGTTCGACTGCTTGAGTGTAGCCGCCAATCCCAGACGATGAGTGTTCTTGGAGCTTTTCAACGATGGAGACAGTGTCATTTCGGAAAAAAAGCACATTCGACTTAATGTCAGATAATGACGCAACGTTAACAGCATTGAATATTTTAAAAAAATGATAAGTACCGCAAGTAGTAGTTTGTTAATATTATGAAGTAGATATATGATACTTATAAATTTAAGATACATGTATTTGATGTATTTAGTGTTGCTATAGAATTTATTAATATATTGCAGCTATTTGCTTGTAGTATTTTTTCCAAAGTAGTATCCGGCAATAATTCCAAAAATTCCAGAAAATTCTTTGTTTACTGTTTGATATCTAATGCTTAAATAGACAAATGTTAACGTTATAAGTATTGCTATTATGGCGCCAACTAGTTCAACGAGGCTAAATTCGTTAAGTCGTTGGATGAACGTTCGCCTTTTATCGAGAATATCTTGAAGTGACTCTATTACTTCAATTCCATCGTCGTATAGTCTAACTTTTCCATAAGAGTCTATTAGTGCGTAATAGAATGAGTCGCTGATATTTATTTGTGGAGATGTATATTCTATGTAGTAAACTGTTCCGCCAATGAAGTTGTCGACAACTTGTGTTATATTAATTTGATTCGCATTCGGATCTTTATCAAGAATAGCTGCCGTGATGATTTCCTTGTGTTGCATGGTTGACTCTCCTGCTATTTATTCATTCATAAATTACAGCTATTCTAGCCAGGCACAAAAAAACAAAGCTCAACAATCGAACGTGTCCTGCACCGATACACGAAGGGCAGATGTTATGGAGACAATATGTGTGAGTGCTTTGAACCCCATCGCTTTGATTTCGAGTTAGTAGTCGCTGCTCCTAACTATGCGAAAGCATTTCAGAGCATGCGCTCAGAAACACCACTGAGAGCGTAAACATTGGCTTCCCCGTTAGCCTACAAAAACATCTTAAATGCAGTTGATACTATTGTGTCAATCAGGCCGTTTACAAATCTGTCCAGAGCAACTTTAGCAAGACCTTTTTGTTTTAAGGCGAAGAGTTCTGCCAAATCTTTTTTTCCAACCATAAGCCATTCAAAATCGTCCCGAGTCAGGTCGCCTCTCGCTAACATTTCTGTCCAACGTTTTAAGTCGGTTCCCGAATTCTCAATGAATGCCTTTCCGTCAATTATCGCAGCATCCTTATACGTATTCCAACTGTATTCAGCAAACTCGACCAGTTCGATCTTTAGAGCTTCAATAAAATCTTCGAAAGTTGTCATGGATAACTCCTTTATTGTTTCTGACCATCACTTGGCTTGCGCTTGCCACTTTCGAGTTCGATAACGGTATCAAATCCATCAGATACGAGACCTTTAGCTTCTTCAATGAAGTCCTTCTTAAGTGTTTGGCTGTTTTCCCAGCGTTTGAGGAACCCACCTAGTGAGTTCCGTGATGGATCTTTAATAATTGCCCATTGTTTTGTTGTTTCCTCGTTCTTCGGGCGACCCTTGGCATACTCATAGGCCTTTTCGACATTCAACTTCAAGGTTTCAACCTCTTGTTTGTGAGTTGAAAAAGGCTCGGTTGCCTTGTCCATAGTTGCTACAGCCTCAACTTTGAGCGATGTGGCTTGCTCATAGGCTTTTTGGCTGAATGGTGCTATTATTAAGCAACCGGCCAAAAGCATGGACGCAACAACAACTGCAATATGATTTCGAAGAGTTTTGATTCTCATACTTCCTCTTCTTTTGATTTAATGGATAACGTTTCGATTATGGGATGAACAGTCGGTAAGCTTGACTTTATGGTTGAGCGTCCCTATTCAAAGCGTATATTAATGATCAGACATTATGCATCAGTAATGCGAAATATCGACGATCTAGACATGGCCATTTTTGTGAATAAACGATTAATGTTTTTTAGGTCAACAGCGCTGCTTACAATGTTTTTCTTTGCCAGATTCGCTGCAAATTCATTGATATTTTTGGCTCGTTTAAATGTTACAAGATCAAGACCATAAACAATTGATAACTCAAACTGAGATGTACTTGTATATAAGCTGCCTTCAACGTTAACGCCCCAGCCCCCTCCTTTGGCACCCGCCTCGTATTTTTTATATTTTTTTGTAGTGAAATATTTCTGCACTGCTCCTGTCACAACTGAGATCGTGCCTACATTGGGGTCATTGATTAGAGATTTACACATGTCATTGCCCATCCACTTTGTAATGGCAGCATCCCATGTGTTACCTCTGTCGATCAGCCGAGCCGCTGAGTTATTTATGACCCTGACTTCAAGTAGTTCTTCTGCGGACAAATCCACTTTTAGAAAAGATAGTGCTTCGAAATTCAGTTTCGCCGTTGAATCGACAATAAGCTCAGACACCGTCAGTGGCGTAGAGAGCTTTGAATTGGGGTCAACCTCGGCTGATAATGACATGAAGAAGGGAATTAATTCGTCGCTATCGGTGTTTTCGTAATAAACACGTCCCAGAACGGCACTAACATCGGCAACGTACGTGTCGTTTTGTATGTAGCGAAGTGAGTCTCGTGTGGGAATTGCCTTTTTAATATCAGATGGTTTTGCGATGGGCTTAGATTCCGCCACGCTATTGGTCATGGTCTCATTGACATGATCGGTAGTCACATTGTTTCCCATGATGCCTTCCTGAGGTTGGTTGATAAACTTCTAACTTGCCGAAAGCAGGTTCAGTTGACCAGCGGGTTGGACCCGCTGGTACATGGCTCAATGCCATATGAATTTCGTTCGCTTCGTCCATGCAATACGTTCCGCTAGGCCAATGAGGCCTCCGTTAATCCGTCTAGTGACAGTCTCGATCAAATCCTGATCCGCTGCCTCGTTGCAGCCTTTGTAGGACCATTCGGATGCCGCAACCTTTAAACACCATTGTGTTTCGATGACTGCGTCAGGTGTCTTCGTAAAATCTGGTGTATTTGGATCTGACGCATGTAGGTTATTTGTCGCTTTCGAGTAGCTTTCCTTGCCTGTGATTTGAAGTAACCCTCTGCCACGGTACAAGAATCCATCGCTAGGGCTAGTGTTTCCCATACGACCACCGTAAACCACGTTTGCGAGCTTTTCGGGATTGTGAGCGAACTCAACGGGATTGAGTGGACCTTTGGGCAGGAATCGGTGAGGCCAAACTATTGGCAGTCTCTCCGGACTGTAGTTGAGGTTCTCAAACTGAATTGTTAATGCCCCAGACTCATGCATTATTTGGGCAACAAAGTGAGCAATTCGGAGAGGCGTTTCGGAAATACCGAACTGGTCAAGAACTACTTGGCCAGCAGCAAATGCATCCCTGTAGCTTGAGCGTGCGCTTGGAGCGAGCGTCAATATCTGCTGAAGTGTAACTTGAACAGGCATGGACCCTCCTTGGCGGGTTGTTGAGGGGTCTAACTGATGCCAGCGCGAGTCAGAGCGCGGTTTAACCGTATTAAAATTCTTATTACATTAATAGAGATGAGCAGTGAATTGCAAGCCAAACTTTTGTCATCGGCTTGTGTAGGACATTTTTTTTATTGTCCAACGCGTTACACCTCTTGGAAGAGGTTTGATATGACAGGAAAATTTCTCATCTAAGGTCATGCCTTTCAGCGAAGGCCACATGCACGCGACGAATGATACTAATGTCGTATGGAGAGTCTGGATTACCCGGAGAGGTTTCGTGTTTTTGAGGATTTTCCCAAGCATGACGGGATGATATTCGAATTGGTTCGCAAGTGGATCTGCACAAGGCCAGGATGGGGCAACGTGGTTGTGATTGACAAGGGGCTATTGGTTTTAAGTTTTGAAGAGAAGTTGGGACGTGAGCATTGACCCTAGCCAAAATGGAAGAGAAAAATAGAGGTGAAATGGTTCAGGCTAGATTGTCTTCGCGACATGGAGAGGGGAATTTTGACATAGTCAATAGCTATTTGATACAGGAAAAACCTGAATATCGACGCGGCAAGACATTCGAAGCCTCTCCGATAATTAGGAAGTATAGGGAGTTTTCGCCAAGGCCGCAAAGGTAAGAATGACGCTGTATGCTGGGAATAATGCTGGGAAGCGAATTTAGATATAAGAAAAGGGGTTAGATTTTAAATCTAACCCCTTGATTTTGTTATGGCGCGCCAGGGAGGACTCGAACCCCCGACCGATTGCTTAGAAGGCAATTGCTCTATCCGCCTGAGCTACTGGCGCGTAAAATGGAAGCATTCCCTATTTTTTCCGGGGCTGAAAGTCAAGCCGGTTCTTGGTCATTTTCTGTTGCTCCCGGCCCGGGAACTCTCTATGAATTCTACCCGGATCGTCGGCCCCGTGGCTTTGGCCTGTCGGAGCGGCCGCATTCCGGGCTGGGCCTTGTTCAATCTTTTTCCCTTAAGGCAGTCATGACCTTCGCTTCTTTTGTCGAATTTGAAGCCTACCTGGACAGCCTGGGGCTTTTTTCCATGCAGCTTGGCCTTGCGCGCATGCAGAAGGCCATGCGGCTCATGGGTCTTGAGCGCCATTGCGCGATGGTTGCGCATGTGGTCGGGACCAACGGCAAGGGCTCCACTTCCGGATTTCTGGAGGCCCTGGCGCGGGGCCACGGCCTGGCCACGGGTCTGTACACTTCGCCGCATCTGGTCGGCGTGCGCGAGCGCATCCGCGTACGAGGGAGCATGGTCTCCGAAGCGGGCTGGCTGCAGGCCGCCAATGCGGTCATGGACAGGTGCGCAGGCGTGGGGCTGACCTATTTCGAGTTGCTGACTGTCATGGCGCTCTGTATCTTTGCGCGGGAGGGCCTTGATCTGATCGTGCTGGAGGCGGGGCTGGGCGGCACCTATGACGCCACCTGCGCCATCCCGGCCGACCTTGCGGTCGTGACGCCGGTGGGGCTGGATCATGAGCATGTCCTGGGCCCGACCCTGGCGGATATCGCCCGCGACAAGAGCGGGGCTCTGGGGCGCTGCCCGGCCGTGACCGGCGAGCAGGAGGCGGGCGTAATGGATATTTTTCGCCAGGCCGGGGCGGGGCGGCCGCTGTGGAGCCTGGAAGACTGTCGCGCGGCCGGCGGATTTCTCATTCCGGCGGGCGAGGCGTCCATGCTCCTGACTCCCGCGTCCCTGCCGGGGCATCCCCCATATCAGCTGCGGAACGCCGCTCTGGCCACCCTGGCCTGGAGCCGTCTGACCCAGGCCGGGGGCTGGCAATTTGACGCGGCACTGTGTACACAAGTCCTTGGGGTGGCGAGGTTTTCCGGACGCTTTTGCCGCCATGGACGAATCCTGGTCGACGGCGCCCACAATCCCATGGGGCTGGCCGCCCTGTGCGAGGCATTGGAGGCGGCCGGGGAGCATTTCAATGTGCTCGTCTTTCAGGCCATGCGCGACAAGACGCTGGATCTGGCCATCCTGAAGCGCCTGCGGGCTCTGGCGGACACGGTCGTCATCCCCGCGCTGGCGCTCGAGCGGGCCTGTGACGCCCGGGAACTGGCCGGGCGCTTCGGTCACGGGGCCAGGGCGGTTCGGGACCTGCAAACCGCCCTGCAAGGGGAAGGCGCCGTCCTGCTTTGCGGCTCCCTGTATCTGGTGGGGGCGTATTACGAACTTTTTCCGGAACAGCTTTTGTAGGGAGGTCCGGTGTTTTCACTTTTCAGACATATTCCGTCCGTTGACCGGTTTCTACAGGATCTGGAGCAGGATCGGTCCCTGGCCGGTCTGCCGCGTCAGCTGCTCAAGGATCTGGTGGGCGAGTTTCTGGACCTTTGCCGCGAGGAAATCCGGGCCGGGGTGGTCAAGGACGAGAGCGCCTTGACCTTCACGATCCTGGCCGCAAGAGCCGGAGCATACGTACGGGCGCGTTCCCGGCCGCATTTCAGGCGGGTCATCAATGCCACGGGCGTGGTCATCCACACCAACCTGGGTCGGTCCATCCTGGCCGAGGAGGCTGTTGCCGCCGTGGCCCAGGGCTGCCGCCATTATTCCAATCTGGAGATGGATCTGGACACGGGCCAGCGCGGGAGCCGCTACGCCCATGTCGAGAAGCTGCTCTGCCGCCTGACCGGGGCCGAGGCGGGGCTTGTGGTCAACAACAACGCCGCGGCCGTGTTGCTGGTCCTCGACACCCTGGCCAAGGGCCGCGAGGTCGTGGTCTCGCGCGGGCAGCTGGTCGAGATCGGCGGGTCTTTTCGCATCCCCGAAGTCATGAAGAAGAGCGGGGCGGTGCTGCGCGAGGTCGGGGCCACCAACCGCACCCATCTGCGCGACTACAGCGAGGCCATCGGCGCGGACACGGCCATGCTCATGAAGGTGCACACCTCCAACTATCGCATCATCGGGTTTCACAAGGAGGTGGAGCTCCCTGAGCTGGTGGCTCTGGGCCGCGAGAAGGGCCTGTCCACCTTCGAGGATCTGGGTAGCGGCAATCTTTTCGATTTCTCCCCCTACGGGTTCATGCCCGAGCCCACGGTCCAGCAGGTGCTGAAAAGCGGGGTGGACGTGGTCACCTTCAGCGGCGACAAGCTGCTGGGCGGTCCGCAGGCCGGAGTCATTGTCGGCCGCCGGGAATACATCGAGCGCATCAAGAAGAACCAGCTCAACCGGGCCCTGCGCATCGACAAGATGACGCTGGCCGCGCTGGAGGCGACCCTGCGCCTGTATCTGGACCCGGAACAGGCCCGGCGCACCGTGCCGACCCTGGCCATGATCACGGCCGGACCGGAGGAATTGCGGGCCCGGGCCGGGCGTCTGCGGCGCAGGCTGTCGCGGGCGCTCGCAGGGCTGGCCGCAGTGACGATGAAGCCCGGCTTTTCACGCGTGGGCGGCGGTTCCTTCCCGGAGCAGGATCTGCCGACCACGCTGGTCAGCGTCGCGCCTGCGGGCATGGACGTGGAGTCCCTGCGCCAGGGACTGCTGGCGGCGGACATCCCGGTCCTCGGGCGGATGGAGGACGGAGCGTTCTGTCTGGATCCGCGTACGCTCATGGATGCGGAGTTCGCATCGGCGACAGAGGCGATCACGGCGGTCCTGGCGGGCGGGGCGAAGTGAGGACGGCATTCCGGCAACAATGACGGCCGGTCCGGGGCAACTGAATTTTCGACAAAACGCTGCCGCCGGACAATCGACCACATGCGCTCCACGGCACAGCAGGGGGCGCAGCAAGGAGAATATATGACCAAGGTTCTGGTGCGGCCGGAGATGGCGGGGTTCAAACCCTATTCTCCCGGCCTTTCCATCGACGAGATAAAAAAGCGTTACGGTCTGCCCCGGGTCATCAAGATGGCCAGCAACGAGAATCCGCTGGGCACGTCCCCCGTGGTTCAGGAGCGGCTGAGGAACATGAGTCCCATGGCTTTTCGCTACGCGCAGGCCGGTTCCCCGGTCCTGACCGAGAGATTGGCGGCGCATCTGGGCGTGAGCGCGACCTGCGTGGTCGCGGGCAACGGCTCCGACGAGATCATCGACCTCCTGCTGCGCGTGGTGGCCCGGCCCGGCGTGGACAACGTGGTGGCCTTTGATCCGTGTTTTAGCATCTACGACGTGCAGTCGCGGCTGTGCGGGGTGGAGTTCCGGCAGGCCCGGCTGAACGCGGATTTTTCCTTTCCCTTTGATCAGCTTGTGTCTCTGACCGACGAGAACACCGCCCTGGTCTTCGTGACCAACCCGGACAACCCTACGGGTCATGCCTGTCCGGCCGCCGAGCTGGTGGCGCTCGCGTCCAGGCTCCCGGCGCGTACGCTGTTGGTGGTGGACGAGGCCTATATCGATTTCGCCGAGCCGCTGGACGTGTTCAGCATGCTCCCGCATCTGGACGCCATCCCCAACCTGGTCGTGCTGCGGACTTTTTCCAAGATGTACGGCCTGGCTGGCCTGCGCCTGGGCTATGGAGTCATGCCCGAGTGGCTGGCGGACCTCCTGCTTCGGGTCAAGCTGCCTTTTAGCGTGAATATTCTGGCCGAACAGGCCGGGCTGGCCGCGCTGGAAGACGACATCTTCGCGTCCCAGACCCTTCGCGTCGTGAGCGAGGGCCGCCGCCTGCTGGAACGGGAGCTTTCGGCTCTTGGCTGCAAGGTGTGGCCTTCGCAGGCGAATTTCCTTATGTTTGAACCGCCCATGGACGCGCGTGTCCTTTTTGAGGCATTGCTTGCGCTTGGGGTCATCATCCGGCCCCTCGGCAGTTACGGCATGCCCGAGAAGCTGCGGGTCAGCATCGGGAACGAGGAAGAGAATCTGGAATTTCTGACTAAAACAGCGGAGGTGTTGCGTGGTCATGATCGTCACTCTTGATGGACCGGCCGGGGTAGGCAAGACCACTATCGCCCGCGAGCTGGCGGACCGTCTGGGCATTGCCTATCTGGACACGGGTGCCATGTTCCGCTCCGTGGCGCTTTATTTCGGGGATGGCGCCTGGGAACAGCCTGTCGACCAGCTGGTGCCCGAACTCAATCGTCTCGATTTTGATCTGGAAGGACTGGGAAAATATTCCGAGCTGCTCCTGAACGGGATGCCTCTGTCCCCGGAGATCCGCAAGGAAGAGGTCGGGCTGTGGGCCTCGCACCTGGGCCGCATTCCGGTGGTGCGCGATTTTCTGCGTCGCAACCAGCAGGCCATCGGACTGACCACCTCTCTGGTGGCCGAGGGCCGAGACATGGGCAGCGTGATCTTCCCGAACGCCCGGCACAAGTTCTTCATGGACGCATCCATCGACGTGCGTGCCAAGCGCCGTCACGCGCAGCTGAGTGCCCTGGGCATGGACGAGGACCTGGAGCGCATCCGCGGCCAGATCCGCATCCGCGACGATCAGGACCGCAATCGCGTGGTGGCCCCCTTGAAGCCCGCCCTGGACGCAGTGATCATCGACACCAGCGCTCTGGACGCAGACCGGGTGCTGGAGAAGATTGTGGATCATATCCGCGCGAAAGGAATTTAGGGAGCGTCGGAATTGACCGCCGCAGGAAGCGGGTCATTTTGCGTGCTCCCCGCATTGCCACATTGTCGCTCTCGCTTAGGCGTGAATGACGATGCGGCGATGCGGGAGTTAGAGCTGCGTTCCATGTGACCAGCCGCCCATATGAGTCCTTAATAATCGGCGACGAAGCGCAGCCCCGAATCGATTTTCAACCCTCTGCCTTGATTTCGTCCCACAACCTGTCCATCTCCGTGAGCGAAAGGCGGTCCAGTTCCTGGCCGCGTTCTCGGGCCAGTTCTTCCATGGCTTCAAAGCGGCGCAGAAACTTGGCGTTGGCCACGGCCAGGGCCGAGTTGGCCTTGATCCCCCGGCGGCGTCCGTACTCCACCAGCGAAAAGAGATAATCCCCGAATTCCTCTTCCTTGGCCGCCGCGTCATCACCGGCCAGGGCGACCTGCAGTTCTTCCCACTCCTCGGCCAGCTTTGCTTCCTGGTCCCTGTCCGTGGCCCAGGTGAAGCCCGAGCGGGCAGCCTTGGAGTTGATGCGGTAGGCGCGCAGAAGCGGCGGCAGGCTTGCGGGCAGGGAGGCGAACACGCCGGGGTCCTTGTCCTTTTCGGCCTTCTCCTGTTTCTTGATCTGTTCCCAGTTTTTGACCACTTCGGCCACGCTGGCGGCTTTTTCGCCGTAAACGTGGGGGTGGCGGCGGATCATCTTGGCCACGTTGCCGGCCATGGCGGTCTGCAGGAAATCCGGGATCTGCCGGTCATGGCACCGGCCGATGAAGAGTAGCAGGAAGAGCACATCCCCAAGCTCTTCGGCGATTTCGGCCTTGTCGCCCTGGCGGATGGCCTCCACCAGTTCGAAACATTCCTCCACAAGATAATCGCACATGGACTGGGGGGTCTGCTCCTTGTCCCAGGGGCAGCCGTTCGGTCCGGTCAGGGTGTCGATGACTTCCAGTATGTCGGCAAAATTATTCTTTTCCACCAGGGGTTCCTTTCATTTCTTTGAGTTTTTCCACGACCCGCTTTTCCCATTCCTGCTGCAGTTCTTTGCTTCGGATCAGGAACTGGTCACGCATTTCCTTGGGCAGGGCGTTTGAGAGCATGGTATTGAAGGTGTTGACGTAGGGCACGATCTGCGATTCGGTCAGGATGGCCGACTTTGACGGCAGGAAGGCGGTCAGGGCCAGGACGATGATGCTGCACAAGAGCGCCCCCTTGAAAAAGCCGAGCGCGCCGCCGCCGATGCTGTCCACCCAGCCGAGCATGATCATCTGCAGGAGCTTTCTGATCAGCGAGGCGAGCAGGAAAATCACCGCCACGACGCCCAGAAAGATGGCCAGATAGGCTGCAAGCTTGGCCATGCCGGGGCCGCCCGGGAAGTTTTCGAACATTGCCGCGAGCTGCGCGTGGTAGGTGTTGGCCAGCACGAAACCCAGGATCAGCCCCAGGATGGAGGCGATCTCCTTGACAAGTCCGCGAAAAATGCCGCGCAGGCCCAGAAATCCCAGAATCACGCAGAAGACGATATCCAGAGTATTCATGCTTATCCTCCCGGTCGATGTGAGGGTCGGCTATCATAAAGGACGCTGATCGGAAAGGGCGCGCAGGGCACGACCTTGACAGTGCACGGCGCACCTCGTAGACACGAAACCTTGGCTCGTCCGGACTTTTCGGGCGGGGGCATGAGTCTCGAAACACGATGAGGTGACAATGTACGATATCAGATTGGTGAAGTTGGTGAACGGCGATATGGTGCTCGGCAAATGGAACCAGGAGAAGGGGATCATCGCTGATCCGGCCATCCTGCAGACCATTCCCACGCAGCAGGGCGGCATGCAGATGCTGCTGCTTCCTTTCGGCTATCCCTTTGATCAGGAAATGACAGGGGAGATCGAACTCAAGCACGTCATCTACCAGTACAAGACCGTACCCGAGGAACTCAAGACCAAGTATCTTGAGGCGACCACCAACCTGACCCTGTCCGCCCCCGGCGGCCTCGGCAATTTGGGCGGCATGGGCGGCGGCGTGGCCGATTTCAGCAAATTCTTGAAAAAATAACGCAGCAGGCGCTGCCGGGAAAAGGGTGGCTTTCCACCCTTTTTTTTTCCGCCCGGCCCTGCGCACGGCAAGGACCCATGAAGGCTCTGCTCCCCCTCTTTTCCCGCCCCAGTCACTACCTCGGCACCGAGATCAACAGCGTTCACAAGGACCTGAAAACGGTCCGGGCCCACGTGGCCCTGGCCTTTCCGGATCTCTACGAAGTGGCCATGTCCTATCTCGGACAGAAGATTCTGTACGACATCGTCAACGCCACGGATCATTTCTGCGCCGAGCGGGTCTTCGCGCCTACCGAGGACGTGGCCGAGGTGCTCCGAGCCCACGATACGCCCCTGGCCACCCTGGAAAGCGACACGCCACTCAAGGATCTGGACGGGGTGCTGTTCAGCATCACCCATGAGCTGTGCTACACCAACGTGCTCTACATGCTCGATCTGGGGGGGATTCCCCTCCGCGCGGCGCAGCGCGTGAACGGGCACCCGCTGGTCATCGCGGGAGGAGGCTGCACCTTCAACGCAGAGCCGCTGGCCGCTTTTGTGGACGTCATGGTGCTCGGCGACGGGGAGGAAGTCCTGCCTGAGATGCTTGAGTTCATTGCCCTCGGCAAGGACGAAGGCTGGTCCCGCAGCGAACTGATCAGCCGGCTGGCCGGGATTCCCGGCGTGTACGTGCCTTCATTTTTCGAGGACGACGGCAGCGGGGCCATGCGTCCTCTGGACGGCGCGCGGCCCCAGGTCGAAAAGCGCATCGTCATGGACATGAACAAGGTCTCCTTCCCCACGCGCCAGATCGTGCCCTTCGGCAAGCCGGTGCACGACCGCTATTCGGTGGAGATCGCGCGCGGCTGCACCCGCGGCTGCCGCTTCTGCCAGGCGGGCATGATCTACCGCCCCGTGCGTGAGCGCGAAGTCGACGTGCTGGGCTCCATCATCGATCGCGGTCTGGCCGAGACGGGCAGCGAGGAGCTTTCGTTCCTGTCGCTCAGCACCGGGGATTTCAGCGCCCTGGAGGCCCTTTTTCTGTCCTCCTACAGCCACTGCAGGCAGGAGCAGGTGTCCATTTCCCTGCCGTCCCTGCGCGTGGGCTCGGTCTCCGAAGACCTGATGCGGCTCATGGGCAGAATCCGGCACACGGGCATGACCCTGGCCCCCGAGGCCGGCACCCAGCGGCTGCGGAACGTCATCAACAAGGGCGTGACCGAGGACGAACTGCTCGATCACACCGGCAAGGCCTTTCGTCTGGGCTGGCAGCAGGTCAAACTGTATTTCATGATGGGTCTGCCTACCGAGACCCGCGAGGACCTGCACGGCATCCTGGACTTGTGCCTGAAGGTCGCTGCCAGTGCCCCAAAGAATGTCAGGCGGCTGCAGGTCACGGCGGCGGTTTCGCCGTTTGTGCCCAAGCCGCACACCCCGTTTCAGTGGGAGCGGCAGATCTCCATGGCCGAGATCGAGGAGCGGCTGGCCTATCTGCGCAATATCTTCCGCCCTTACAAGAAGCTTAAGCTCAAGTGGCACCATTCGCACATGACCTGGCTGGAAGGGGTCTTCGCCCGTGGCGACCGGCACCTGGCCCCTGCCCTCGAGTCCGCATACGCCAAGGGCGCGCTCTTCACCAGCTGGTCCGACCATCTGCGCCTCGAACCGTGGCTGGAGGCCTTTGCCGAGACCGGCATCGACGCCGAATCCTATCTGCGCGAACGGGACCCGGAGCAGCCCCAGCCGTGGGATCATCTCACCTCGGGGGTGAGCCGCAAATTTCTGCTGAGCGAACGCCGCCGCGCCCTGGAAGCGGCCGGAACGCCGGACTGTCGCTACGAGGCGTGCCGGTCCTGCGGAGTCTGCACCCTGGACGGCCGCGAGTCCGAGCTGGCGCAGCAGGCCGCAGGTCACGACATCGTGCCGGTCATCAACCGCGCCACGCGCGACCAGGCAGACGCCGAGCAGGTGGAGGAACCGGAGGAGCAGCCGGCCGGGCAGCCCGCGGCTTCAACCGACGATCTGCACAACAAGGCGCAGCGCTTTCGTCTGTGGTATTCCAAGACCGGGCCGGCCATGTACCTGAGCCAGCTCGAATTGCAGCGGATCTTCGAGCGCGCCTTTCGCCGCGCGCGATTGCCGCTGGCTTTCAGCAGCGGATTTCATCCCGCGCCGCTCCTGTCCTTTGCCCGGGCTCTGCCCGTGGGCGTCGGCAGCGTCTGCGAGTGGATGGATTTTTTTGTGCGCGAGCACCTGGGCGTCCGGGACCTGCCGGCCTTGCTTGAGGCCGAGCTGCCCCAGGGCATGCGCGTGGTCAAGGTGGACGAGCTGCCGTGTCAGGGCCGGGCTCCCATCTCGAACCACGAGCGTTTTTCCCTCGGGTTTACGCGTGCCGAAGACA
>Ga0265295_1002770_pt1 | contig 26843 bp, 16 predicted proteins | sample Munlansysbiofilm_FD_192503 | JGI IMG/M metagenome (GOLD analysis project Ga0265295, IMG submission 192503) | Leachate microbial communities from a municipal landfill in Southern Ontario, Canada - Methane capture system biofilm | ecosystem: Engineered > Solid waste > Landfill > Unclassified ... | reverse complement strand
CAATTACCTGCAAAATTTTGATTGGAACAATCGTGTGGTGGCGGGAGCTTGGGCGCCCTCCGTTACCTGGGGCACTGCTGCGCGTTCGATGCCGGTTTGGCTGGGCATTACCGATCCCGGTTTTCTCAAGGAGGAAAACCTGCCCGCAATGATTGTCATGGAAGCTGATCAAGCTGACTCTGAATTGTTTTACGATAAAAACAATTTCGACTTGCAGGCACACACCGACTCGATGAAAACTTTTGAGGTGTGGAAATACAAATTGGAGCTGCGCTGGATTTCTCCCCGAGAGCAAGCCCCCGAAGATTAAAACCTTGCATTATTTTTTATTGATGATGATTCAGGAGGTCGAATCCTAAATCCTAAATCGCAAATCACAAATCTTCCTTATCAAACTGCTTACGCGCGAGCTTTAGGTCGACTTCGGTAAAATCTTTCACTACCGGATAGTCGCCGCTAAGATCGTCGGCTGTGTGGGTGCTGGCAATCCCGATTACTTTCATGTTTGCTTTTTGGGCGGCTTTCAGCCCGGCGTAAGAATCTTCAAAAACAAGACATTGCTGCGGGGCAAAACCTAATTTTTGGGCAGTAATTTCAAAAATCTGTGGATCGGGTTTTCCGCGCTCCACCTCATCGGCGCTGGTGATATGAAGGAAATAGGTGGCCAGGTTGGTTTCACGAAGGGTGAATTCCACATTGATTTGAGGAGCAGAGCTGGCCACCGCCATAGGTATGTTAGCTGCCTGTGCAGATTTCAGAAAATCCTCCAGACCTGCCAGCGGCTTCAGTTTACCCTGCGCATATTGCCTGTAGAGGTGTTCCTTTTTGGTGACAAGCTCGTTGAGCTCCTCATCGTCCACCTGGCGGTCGAGCACGATGTTGAAAATCTCACGGTTGGCACGCCCGAAGAGTTTGGTGCGGAATGTCTCGGGCGACATCTGCAACCCCAGCTTGTGCACAAAGTCGATCCAGGCCTTTTGGTGTAATTCGGCAGTATCGGCGATTACGCCATCCATGTCAAAAATGATTGCAAAGTTGTCCATAAGTTGTTTTTTAATGATCAACACAAAAATGCTTTCAAAGTTTTTATTTGATGTTTCATTTTTTTGTGTGGTTAAAATCATTTTGATGGGTTGTAAATTTCCTTAGCAAAAATTAAAACGATATTTGCATTTTTATTTAAAACAAAAAAGAGATGGTTATGAATGGATGGGACGAAATTTTTAAATACACTTTGCCGGCGCTGTTGGTGTTGCTGTTGGCTTATGGACTTGTGGTGCGTTTTCTGCGCCAGGAGCGCTGGTATCGTGAACAGAACAATGCCGGCGAGCGCCGCAAAGATTGGATAAAGATAAAGTTGCTGGCTTACGAAAGGATCATGCTTTTTCTGGAGCGCATCAATCCGGAGCATTTGGTGATGCGTCTGGCCAGCGATTACCCGGATGCACTGCGGTTGCAGCAGGCGTTGTTGCAAAACATCCGCGACGAATATGAGCACAACCTGGTGCAACAACTTTATGTGAGCGATGCCGCCTGGCAAGCCGCCACCGATGCCCGCAATCAGGTGGTACAGTGGATCAATGAAGCTGCACGGCAAACCGACCGGCAAGCCGAGACGCCACAATTGGCCACTGCCATTTTGCAACTTGCTATGCAAACAAAAAATGACCCGATAGCTTCCGCCATTAAAACCATCAAAGATGATGTGCGGGAACTGATGGAATCTTCCGTTTTGAAATAATTCTACTTTTCCCCCCTTGCGCCTTGTTCTTTGCGCCCCGCGCCCAGCACCCCGCGCCCCGCGCTCAGCGCCCTGCGTTTTCAGGATAGTTGTAGATTTTGCGCAGCAGCGTGTCGTAGCGTCGGTAGATGACGGCACGTTTTAGCTTGAGGGTTTGCGACAGATAGCCCGACTGTGGCGTCCACTCTTCGCACACCAACCGGAAACGCTTTATCTGCTCGTGGGCGCCCAATCGCTCATTGGTGCGGTTCACCTCTTTTTGTATACGATTGATCACCTCTGGCATATTCACCAGCTCCTGGTTGTCGCGATAGTGAATTTTATGTTTCATCGCCCAGAAGTGCAGGTAGTTGAAGTTGGGCGAGATAAGCGCGCTGGCAAATTTCTCGTTTTCGCCCACCACCATAATCTGCTCGATAAACGACGACTCCTTGAACATGTTCTCGATCAATTGTGGCGCCACATATTTCCCCGACGAGAGTTTAAAAATCTCTTTTTTTCGGTCGGTAATCTTAAGGAATTTCCCTTCGTCGAGCACGCCGATGTCGCCGGTATGAAACCAGCCTTCCTGGTCAATTACCTCGCGGGTGTATTCCGGATCTTTATAATAGCCCATCATCAGGTTGGGGCCTTTGGTAAGAATTTCGCCATCTTCGGCAATTTTCACCTCCACATTTTCGAGCACCGGCCCTACGGTTCCGAATTTAAGGTTGGGGTATTCCGCATGGCTCACTGCTACTACGGGCGCGGTTTCTGTAAGTCCGTAACCTTCCATAATGCGCATGCCGGCGGCCCAGAAAAGTCGCGAGAGGCGTGGCTGCAGCGCCGAGCCTCCCGACACAATTATTTTTACTTGTCCACCTAAAGCCGCCCGCCATTTGCTGTAAATCAACCTGTCGGCAATTTTTAGTTTTAATTCGTAAATAGGTCCGTTTTTACCATTGAGTTCGTAGCGCAACCCCAGGTTGAGCGCCCAGAAAAAGATGGTCTTTTTTATACCAGACAAATCTTTTCCTTTGGAAACGATGCGGTCGTAAACTTTTTCGAGCAGCCGTGGCACGGTGTTGAAACCATCGGCACGCACTTCCACCAGATCGGCGGTGATAGTTCCCAGGTTTTCGGCATAATAAATACCAATGCCTTTGTATTGGAAATGATAATTCATCATGCGCTCGTAGATGTGGCAAAGCGGCAGGAAGCTAAGCACCTTGTGGCGTTCGTCGAGCGGCTGCAGGCGCGCCGTGGCGATGAAGTTGCTCACAATATTATGGTGCGAGAGCATTACGCCTTTGGCCGGTCCGGTGGTGCCCGAAGTGTAGATGAGTGTGGCCATATCTTCGGGGCTGATGCTGTCTTTGATTTGCTTTAGCTTTTCGCGATGTTTGTTTTCGTTGGCTTTGCCTGTATCGATAACCTGTTGCCACGCAGCAGCCTCTTCTATACCATTAAAAGTGTAAAGCTGGATTTCGATGTCGAGCGTGTCGAGGACTTTGCGCAGCTTTTGGTAAAGCGTTTTGTCGGAAATGATGGCCGCCTTCACGCCCGAATGGCTCAGGATGTGACGATACTCGTCGCTGCTGATGGTGGGATAAATCGGCACATGTACCACGCCGATTTGCATCATGCCCATGTCGGCAAAGTTCCATTCCGGACGGTTGTTGCTGATGGTGGCTATCTTGTCGCCTTGCTGAAAGCCCAGCTCCATCAGTCCGTAGCTTACCAGATTCGACTGACGGATGTAGTCGTTGTAGGTGTACTTTTTCCATACGCCGTTTTGCTTGCCGGCGAAGACATCGGGGCGGTGAAAATGCTCAGCATAGCGGTCGAGCAGATCAAAAATGCGCGTTACTTCCATGCAGTTGTGTTTTTTAATAAAAAAAGAAGGCAAAAATACAAGAGTTTTTATCTTGGCACTTTGGCGGGTGGTGTGGGAAAGTATTAAAATGTTATTTTAGCCGCCACTACTTTTTCTGAACCTGACTATTTTTTTCTACCAATTACTACGTAAATTATTTTGAATCAAAGGCTCAATTGTAAATTTTCGACCAGGGGTACGTTTTTCTTTCGGATAAGTTTTGCCTTACTTTTTATGTTCATTACGGTGACTTTGAACGCACAGGAACGCGTAGGTATCGCCCTGAGCAACTATGGCGGCATCAACTCTGTGCGGCTCAACCCCTCGCAGCTTGTCAATAGTAAGTTGTTTTATGATGTCAATCTTCTCTCGGCAGACATTTTTCTGCAAAACAACTTTATCTACATCCACAGAGCCGATTTTCGCTTGCGCGAGATGCTCTCAAGCAATCCTGTTTTCCCAACCAATGAAGTAAAAGGCGAGGGGGTGGATTATGACGCTTCCGTTGATTTTATCAATGTTTTTGAGCAAACTGACTTTTATGGCCCTTCGTTTTCGATGGTGTTAGGAAAACATGCTTTTGGGCTTTTTACGCGCGCCGTTACTATGACGCACGTCAACCGGTTTCCGGGATATCTGGGCACATTGATTTACGAAGGCTTCGACGAAGAATCGCTGCATGGCATCCCACAGCATCACCAGGAGTTCAGTTTTGCCAGCGTCGCCTGGGGTGAAATTGGATTGTCGTATGCCACAACTTTTCATAAATTCAGATACAATCAATGGTCGGCGGGTGGGAATATCCGGCGGCTTATTGGCTATTCCGGGGCGCATCTCAAAAGTTATGACGCCGATTACACGGTGATCAATCAGGATCATATCGACATCCGCAATCTGGATGCACGCATTGGCTACAGTCTGCCATTGGATTACAATACCAACGACTTTCCTGATCCGGGAAAGTTTTTCAAAGGGCGTGGAATGGCGGCAGATGCAGGTGTAACGTTTCGCCGAAACCGCGAGCTGCCCGACACAAGGAGAGCCAAAAACTATTGTGCCGAGGAGTTTGAAGATTACATCTACAAAATCGGTATTTCATTGCTTGACCTCGGAGCCATTACTTTTAAAGAAAATGCCGCTGAACAATATTTCGATAATGTGTCGGCCGACTGGGATCAGCTCGACACGCTGCAATACAGCAACATCAACCAGTTGGCGCACGAGTTGAGCACGGTGCTCTACGGCGATTCGCTGGCCTCCTTTTCCGCCGACAGAATAAAGATAGGAATGCCCGCAGCTCTTAGCCTGCAAGCCGATTACAATTATTTCCCCGACTGGTATGTTTCGGCCGTGGTGATGATTCCCCTCAAGACAAGTGCTTTTCAGTTCAGGCGTCCGGGGCAGGCCATTGTGAATCTGCGCTACGAGACACCCCATTTCGAGATGTCGTTGCCGGTTTCGTTGTATGATTTTAAAAAATTGCATGTAGGACTTGCTGCTCGTTTCTACATGGTTACCATCGGCACCGACAACCTGGGTGCTTTTTTCGGTGCCGGCGATTTTTATGGATTTGATTTGTACTTTGCCGTCAAATTTCACATCGCCAAAGGATGGTGCGGGCGCTATAAGCCACGCAGCGACTGCCGGTATCTGGATTTTTAATACTAGTTGATGCATGGTACTCCTTGGGGGCAATTTTGTTTGCGGGATCAGTGATGCTCGCATGGAATTTGAAAACACATTACATTTTCATTTTTTTTGATCGGATAAAAAAGGTGTTATTTTGAAATTAACTTATGTTCAAGTGCATACCTAATCAGTCCTGCCATACTTTTTGTTTTTGTTTTTGCAAAGATATTTTTGCGGTGAGTTTCTACAGTACGCTCGCTGATGAAGAGTTTTTCGGCAATTTCTTTATTTGAATTTTCGTAAGCGATTAGATTTAGAACTTCAGTTTCACGTTGAGTGAGCTGTACTATGCCAGGCTGCAACTTCGTTATTGCATCATCATACCGGAAAATGTTGTCCATTACTATTGCCTGTACCTCGGGACTCAAAAACTTTTTGCCATTAGCCACCTGCCGAATAGCTTCGATGAGTTCGTCGATACTATTGCTTTTGATTACAAAGCCAGATGCTCCTGCTGCAATCATCTGATTAATCACAGAGCTTTCGTTATGCATCGTAAGAGCCACTAATCGTACCTTTGGATATCTGGTTGTTACCTGTCGGGTGAATTCAATACCATCCATACCAGGTAGATTAATATCAGCCAAAATCACATCTATGTTCTTGTATGTCAGTTCTGTTAATGCCCTCTCGGCGTTTGCTACAGCGCCAACAATGAGTAAATTGTCCTGTTCGGTGAGCATCGTCTTTAATCCGTCAAGCATCAGTTGGTGGTCATCGACCAATAAGATTTTTATTTTTTCAACTGTGGAGTTCATACCTCGAAAATGTTTTTTATTGGAATAATAATATTAACAATTGTGCCACGACCTGGCATGGCATCAAGATGGAAATGTCCACTTAGGTTTGTGATTTTCTCATCAATGAGTTGCAACCCCATACCTTTTGCTGAATTACATTGGTCGAAGCCTTTTCCGTTGTCTTCTATCATAAGGGTCAATTCATGGCTGGTTTGCAACAGCTGAATATCAATATTGCTACATTCAGCATGTTTTATGGCGTTGTGAACAGATTCCTGAATCACAGCAAAAACAGTGTTTTCAATTAGATCATCCAAACGCTGGTCAAGGTTAATCAGATTTAGCTTTAGTTTGATCGCCGTATGAATGCGTAGATGATCGATCATATCGTTGAGAGCCGAGGCTAGTCCTTTTTGGTGAAGCATCACCGGTGACAGGTTTTGCGAGATGATCCTCAATTCGCTGATAGCCTTGTCGGAGAGGCTCATCATTTCATCTACGCGTTGCTTTGCTGCTGCATTATCAATAAGATATTTTTTGTTTAGGACAGTCAGATTCATTTTAAGCAACGAAAGAAGTTGACCTAAGCTGTTATGAAGTTCATGGCTAATACGTTTGCGTTCGTTGATTCCTGCTTGAATAATCTTGTGCGCCTGTAGAGATTTTTGTTTTAAAGTAGCCTCTATTAGTTGTCGCTTGTAACGCTGGCGTAGTTTATTGTGTTGAATGTAGAACAACATAAATACCACAAGCGAAGCGCTTACAGTAGCGATGATTAGCAGGTTACGTTTACTCAAAATCAATTCTTGCCGTTCCAGTTTTAATTGATGCACTTGCTGCTGTTGTTCGAGTTGTGCGATTTGGGTTTGCTTTTTATCCAACTGATGCTCCAGTTCAAACTGATAAATATTGTTTAGTTGGCTGGTATTGATAAGACTGTCCTTTAAAGCGAGGTATTGCTCTAAAGCAAAGTATGCTTTTTTAAAATTACCCTGTGTTCGATGGAGCTTTGCCAGACTATTATAATGATCTGCAATGAGCTTGCGATCCATAATGGTTGTTGCAATATCATAGGACATCTTGTTATAGCGAAATGCTTTGTCAAAGTTTTTTCGATTGGCAAAAACATCTTGTAAAAGTTGATAAGCGGTAGCTTGTGCAGCAAGGTTATTGGTATGCTGGCAATAAATTAACGATTCTTTGAGCAATGGATAGGCTGCCTCAATTTCTTGGAGCTCAATGAGAAATAATGCCTTTTGGTTTAGAGAAATGCTTAAGCCATACAGGTCTTTCATTCGACGTTTGATAAGTATAGAGATGTCGAGTAGCTGAAATGCTCTATGTGGATGTCCCATTCGAAACCAAGCAATAGCCAAATTGGTTTTGACTGCCCCAAGACCCAACGAATCATTTTGGTTTTGATAAAGCATTTGCGTTCTATTGAAATAGCTGACCGATTGCTGATAATCCTTCATTTCGCTATAGAGTAAGCCAATATTGTTGAGGACATTGGCCATTTCCAACTCGTTATGCTTTGTAGTTTCAAGTGCTTTAAGTGCTTCGTAAAGTTTTTCAAGCGCTTTGTGAAAAGAACCAAGATGCCAAAACGTGAGACCGATGTTGCTAAGTGACCCGGCAATAAGTAAAGTATCCCTGCTAATGCGTGCTTTATCGAGTGCTAAATAATAATGTATCAGAGCACTATCGTAATTGGATTTTACATCATGGGCAATTCCCAGCAGCATCTCTGAACGGATTTCCTCTATAGCCAGATCATTTATCTGGGCAATTGCTCTGGCTTGATGACTGTAGTAAATTGCAGTGTCGGGATGACTGTAAATAATTTCCCAGCTTAGTTGGTTTAGCCTATGAATGCTGTCACTCGGTTGGGCGACGCCTACCAAAAACAATATCAGCAACCATAAAAATGCGGGTACTTGTGCCATTGAATCGTATTGTTTGTGTGCACAAATATATACCTAATCACGGCTTAAAATAACACCTGTTTTCAGATATCCGTGCTGGTACGGATAAACAGAAAAAAAAAACCGCATTTTGTGGTATTGTCGGGTAATCAACCCGCACTTAATTTTGCAACATCATTTTATTTATTCATTTAATTAATAACAAGATGAAAAGACACAACAAGTATTTAGTAGTGCTGCTGTTGCTCTTAAGCTCGAGTCAACTTACAGCCCAATCTACATGGAAACATCAAAATTCGGGAGTGGATTTTGATCTGAAAGCTGTGGATTTTATCGATCCACAGGAGGGAATTGCCGTTGGTATGTTTGGAACGATTTTACATACCTTAGATGGCGGAACTACCTGGACGAAAATTGATCTGGGGATAAATAATGCGCTCAATGATGTGCAGTATGTCAATCGTCATCGCATTATCATCGGCGGCGATCAGGGCTTAATTATCTATTCGCCTGACGGTGGGAAGAGTTGGGAAACCGTGCAGCAAGGTAATCAAGAGTATAATATCTATGCCATTGCAGTGGATGGGTTTTCTGGTAATGGGATAGCTGGAGGCAGCGGTAATACCGTGCTTTGGTCTAATGATTATGGTCTTAACTGGACATACATCGACGGTGGATTCGTAAATAATTATCATTGTGCCTGCATGGCAGGTGGTGAGTTTGGAGCCGTCATCGGACGCAATGCGATTTTCGAACCATTAGCTGCTTACACAAGCGATAGTGGTCAAACTTGGGATACTTTCGATTTTTATCCAACTTTGAACAATGTTGCCTATGAATCTACTGTGTATGGTTGCCATTTTTTCACGCCTGACGATGGCTTTACCGTTGGAACCACATTCGATGCCGGCGGGTTCATTACCACCAACCCTGATTGGAATAGCCAGTATTGGGAAGCGCAAATATTTCCCGGCATTATGTTCTTTGGAATCGATTTCATCAACAACTCCTATGGCGTTGTAGTTGGTGGTGATTATAATGTAACGACTTACATTTATGAAACTTACAATGGAGGGATTAATTGGGAGCCGGCAAATATTCATAGCGATGGCAATACAATGCTCGATGTATCTTTGGTAGGTAATACAGGATATGCAGTGGGAACCTTTGGTGAGATTTTAAAAATGGAGATAGCCTCAGTTATTCCTGACAAAATATCACAACCCTACCGTTTGTACAACTATCCAAATCCTACGCAGAATCACACAGAAATATTTCTGGAATTGGGTCAGTCTGAAAATATTCGTCTGGTGGTGTTTGATATCAACGGAAAAGAAGTGGAGGAGTTGTATGATGGCTTTTTGACCAGGGGAAGTCATTCCTTTAGCTTCGATACCCAGCGACTGTCTCCCGGATTATACTATTTAACCTTTGCAAGTGCTACGGTTATTACCAATCGCAAATTAGTCATTAATTAAACCTCATGACTTCCATAGTAATCCTCCAGCTTTTTGGAATTCTCTTTCCATGGCGGGCCTTTTATCTTTTCTTAAGTTTCACATTTTTTGCTACCGGATCGACCGATCCGGTAGCTTCTTCTTTTAGAATTATGAAAATCAGCAAAAATTGTTAAATTCCAAAAACTTTTTTTTATACAAAATCGATGAATACAAAAAAACACTACTTTTGCCGCGATTTATAGAGAGTTCTTCTTTAAACATGGTGCGTGTAGCTCAGTTGGTTAGAGCATCGGATTGTGGTTCCGAGGGTCGTGGGTTCAAGTCCCATCATGCACCCCATTTTTAATAGATGAGATGATCCCGCAAGGTTTTGCTACCTGGCGGGATTTTTTTTAAGCCATAACTTGTGTCGCCTTTCCGGCGAAATTCCACTATTTTTGTTGTCATCAAAACTTATCAAAAACATTGATTTTCAAAATGAAAAATCCATATTTTCTCTTTTCTGTTTTCCTTCTGTTTGCCACACCATTTCTTCTGTCGTGCAGCTCCGAAGAACGGCCGCAGCAGTTGCAGATCAAAATCATCGAAACCAGCGATGTGCATGGCACCATTATGCCTTACGATTTGGTGGAAGATAAAGCCACAAAATCTTCGCTGGCGCAGGTGCACACTTACGTGGAGCAGGAGCGGGCTAATAAAGATCAGGTGGTGATCTTGCTCGACAACGGCGATATTTTGCAAGGCGACCCGATGGTTTATTTTTATAATTACGAACGCACCGACACCGTGCACCTGGTGGCTTCGGTGATGAACTATATGCGTTACGACGCAGCCACCGTGGGCAATCACGACATAGAGGCGGGGCATCCTGTTTACGACCGCCTGCGTGATGCGTTCCGCTTCCCATGGCTTGCCGCCAATGCTATCAACACAAAAAGCCGGAAGCCTTATTTTAAACCCTACACCATGCTGGAGTTTCAAGGTGTAAAGGTGGCTGTGCTTGGAATGATCACACCTGCCATCCCAAAATGGCTGCCACCCGACATTTGGTCGGGGATGGAGTTTCAGGATATGATCGAATCGGCTAAATATTGGGTAGAGGAGATCAAGAGTACGGAAAAACCCGACCTGTTGATTGGGTTGTTTCATGCCGGCGTGGATTATACCTACGGACAGCAGCAGGCCGAAACGCCTATGAACGAAAATGCTTCGCGGCTTGTCGCCGAGCAGGTGCCCGGTTTTGATATAGTGTTTGTGGGCCACGACCACGAAGGATGGAACGAGCAGATCGACAACTGGGCCGGACACAAAGTTTTGTTGCTCGGTACCACCAGCCGTGCCCACGATGTGGCCGTGGCTTCCATACGTTTGCAGCTCAACAACACCACAGGTCATTATAAAAAAAATATTACCGGAGAAATTGTAGAGATGATCGACTTTGCACCGGATTCAGCTTTCATCCGGAAATTTTCGCCGGCGTTGCTTCAGGTGCAAGAATATGTGTCGGAGCCACTGGGAACAATTGGGCATACCATCTCTTCGCGCGAATCATTCTTTGGTGACGCTGCCTTCACCGATATGATTCATCAGGCACAGCTTGAGCAGGGCGATGCCACGATTTCCTTTACGGCTCCGCTGTCGATGGACAGGCAACTGGATGCCGGGCCTTTGTTTGTGCGCGATCTTTTCAAAATGTATCGTTTCGAAAATCTCCTTTACACCATGAAGCTGGGCGGCCAGGAGATAAAAGATTATCTCGAATACAGCGCCGGCTTGTGGTTTGCTACCATGACCGCTCCCGACGATCATCTGCTGCTTTTTGCTACCGATTCCACAGGAACCATCATAAGGCGCAATGGAAAGGCTCGCCTCGAAAATCCCTTCTACAACCTCGACGATGCCGAAGGGATCAGCTATACTGTGGATGTGCGCCGGCCTGCAGGCACTCGTGTAGATATTATTTCGCTGGCTGATGGCACCCCTTTCGATTTTAACAAAACCTATCGTGTAGCAGTCAACTCCTATCGCGGCAATGGCGGCGGCGGCCATCTCACTACAGGTGCACGAATTCCGCAAGAGCTGTTGCAGGATCGCATTTTACAGTCCACCGAAAAAGATTTCCGGTTTTATCTCATGCAATGGATCAGAGAAAATAAAACCATCGCGCCACAGGTTACCAACAACTGGAAAATAGTACCTGAAAAATGGGTTGAAAACGCAAAAAAAACGGATCGAAAATTACTCTTTGGAGAGCCGCAATAAGCTCCCGTTTTTGGTGCTGTTTGCGTTAACATTTACTTACAGGACAATGCTTTGGGAGATTGTGCAGCTATCTTTGCAGGCTCAAAAAACAACATCCCTCACCATGGAAATGAAGATTAGTTATGAAGGAAAGAAAAAAGTAAACGCCGAATTTAACGGACAAATAATCCCCACCGACCAGCCCCTTCAAGCCGGTGGCGATGGAACAGCTCCGGCTCCTTTTACCCTTTTTTTGGCTTCGATTGGCACCTGCGCCGGAGTTTCAGTAAAATCATTTTGCGACCAGCACAGCATATCCAGCGAGAATATTACCATCTCACAAGAAATGAATTACAATTATAAAACACGTCTTATCGACCGCATAGAGCTAAAGGTGCACCTGCCTTTGGATTTTCCCGAAAAATATAAATCCGCCATCATCAATGCGGTGAATTTGTGTGCCGTGAACGAACACCTGAAAAATCCACCACTGATAGAAACAGTAACAGCCATGGACGCATAAAACCCGGAACCCTGCATTGTGTGCAGGGTTTTTTTGTTTCGCTGCCGCGAAAAAGGTTACTTTCGCACATCTAAAAAATAGAAGTTTTGAACGAAAACGACAATCTTATTTACGGCACCCGTCCGGTGATAGAAAGCCTGAAAGCGGGTAAAGAGTTCGACAAAATTTTCATCCAGAAAGGTTTGCGCAGTGAGCAACTGGCCGAGTTGTATCAGCTTATCAAAATGTATGATTCGCCGTTTCAGCATGTGCCGGCAGAAAAGCTCAACCGCCTCACGCGCAAAAACCACCAGGGAGTGGTAGGTTTTGTTTCGGTAGTAACGTATCAGCCCATCGAAGAGGTGGTGCAGCGCATCTACGAGCGCAGTCAAACGCCCTTGCTCATGGTGCTCGATGGCGTAACTGATGTACGAAACTTTGGCGCGATCGTGCGCTCGGCTGAGTGCGCCGGTGCGCACGCCATACTTTTTCCTACACAGGGTTCGGCGCAGCTCAATGCCGACACCATGAAGACCTCCGCCGGCGCCCTGAATCATCTGGCCATTTGCCGCACAAAAAACCTCAACCATGCCCTCGAATATCTGAAGCAGTCGGGAATACAGCTGGTGGCTGCCACCGAAAAAGCTGAAAAAGCATTGTATGATGTCGATTACACGGTACCCACTGCTGTTTTGATGGGGTCAGAAGAAGACGGCATTTCGCCGGCCTATCTGCACAAAGCCGATCAGCAGGTACACATACCCATGCTGGGGCGCACCGAATCTTTGAATGTTTCGGTAGCCGCCGGGGTATTGCTTTATGAGGCTGTGCGCCAACGAAGAAATCTGCCGCAAAGCTGATCCTGCCATTCGTTTGCCTGCAACATTTTGCAGTGTTTCGGGTTTAAACAAGCAACGTATTACATCTTAATATTTAATCATTTATAAAATAAAAAATAATATGAATACCAATCTGAAAAGCCTGAAGCCTGAAGCGCTCTGGCGTCATTTTGAAACGCTGACGCAGATACCGCGTCCCTCACGCAAAGAAGCACGCATCATCGAGGTGGTGAAGAAATTTGGCGAAAGCCTGAGTTTGGAAACCATTGTGGACGAAGTGGGCAATGTGATCATCAAAAAGCCGGCAACCAAAGGCATGGAAGACCGAAAAGGTGTGGTATTGCAAGGGCATCTCGATATGGTGCCGCAGGCCAACAGCGACAAGGATTTTAATTTTGAAACGGATCCCATTCAGGCCTATATCGATGGCGAATGGGTGACTGCCGACGGCACTACGCTGGGCGCCGACAACGGTATGGGTGTGGCTGCTGCCATGGCAGTGCTCGAAAGCAAAGAGCTGGTGCATGGCCCTATCGAAGCGCTTTTTACCATCGACGAAGAAACCGGCATGACCGGTGCTTTTGGTTTAAAACCAGGCCTGCTCGACGGAGAGATTCTTCTCAACCTCGATTCGGAAGACGAAGGCGAGCTGTACATCGGCTGTGCCGGCGGCATCAATGCTACTTCCCGGCTCAAGTACAAAGCTGTGCCTGCCCCCGAAGATTGTGAAGCCTATAAAATTACCGTTTCAGGTCTTAAAGGCGGCCACTCCGGCATCGACATCCCGCTCTATCGCGGCAATGCCAACAAGATCATCTTCCGCCTGATGCGCAAAGCCGCAACAGATTTTGGTTTGCGCATTGCAGAAATGGAAGGCGGCAGCCTGCGCAACGCTATTCCGCGCGAAGCCACAGCTATTGTTACCATTGCGAAAAGCAAAAAAGCAGACTTTGAAAAATTTGTTAAAGATTTTGAGAAAACACTGCAAAACGAGTATGCCACTGCCGACCCGGGATTGAAAATAACAGCTTCCACTGCCGACCTGCCCAAGGAGGTGATGAACCAAGAGGCGCAACGTTCTTTTGTAAATGCCATCAACGCCTGCCCAAACGGTGTGGTGCGTATGAGCAGCGACATGGAAGGGCTGGTGGAAACATCGACTAACCTGGCCGTAGTAACCGTGAAAAATGGTACCGCCGAGGCGCTGAGCCTCTTGCGCAGCTCTGTCGATTCATCCAAATACGCCCTGGCCGACGTTGTAGAAAGTGTGTTTGATATGGCTGGTGCCGAAACCAATCTCGATGGCGACTATCCGGGCTGGAAACCAAACCCCAACTCAGCGATACTGAAAGAGATGAAACAGGTGTACAACAACAAGTTTGGTAAAATTCCGGAAATAAAGGCTATCCACGCTGGCCTGGAGTGCGGACTGCTTGGTGGTGTCTACCCCCAGTTCGACATGATTTCGTTTGGGCCAACCATTCGCTATCCCCACTCCCCCGACGAGAAGGTGAACATTGCCTCTGTACAAAAATTCTGGGATTTCCTGGTTGAGACCCTTCGGCATATCCCAAAGAAATAGATTTCTAAACGGAAATTATTAATAAATAAAAATCCGGCAGCAGCCATTTAAATCAACTGCTGCCGGATAGTGTTAGAAAAAATAGCTGCAAAAGATTTGTTTATTAAAAAAATGATTCTACTTTTGCACGCTCAAAAAATAGAGGAACTATGAGCAAAAGAACATACCAACCATCCAGACGCAAGAGAGTTAACAAGCACGGCTACAGAGCACGCATGTCGACAAAAAACGGTCGTAGAATACTCGCCAACCGCAGAGCAAAAGGCAGAAAAAGATTAACCGTTTCTGACGAAAAATAGACTATTTGCACCAACAGCATAAATGCGTTAACGCGTTAATAAAAAGAAGATAGCACACAAGGGTTATCTTCTTTTTTTGTGTCCGGCGATGTTCGAAAAAACGTTTTTCTTAGAAGCAATAGTAATAACTTCGCGCACCGGAAGTTAACATTTGTGTTTCGTTGCCGAAGATAATACGATCAAGCTATGCCCAGATTACTTGTCATCATTTTCATTTTTCTGCTGGCTTACTACCTGTTGAGCAAGTATGCGTTTCCATATCTCGTCAGGCGTTTCATCCGCAAGGCGCAGGATCGTTTTACGCAGCAATTCACGCAGCAGGACCCCACTCACAGCCGGCGCAAAGAGGGCGAAGTGGAGGTGAAATATGTTCCGCCCGAAGCCACAACCACGCAATACAATCCTGACAGCACCGAAGATGTGGACTTTGAAGAGATAAAAGATAAATAACCTCAGCTACTAATTTTTTAAGCATAGAGCCGATGAAGAATTTTGAGATGAAAAAGCTATGGCCTTATTTGGCTGCCATTGTTGCCTTTGTAGCACTTACGCTGGTATATTTCTCACCTCTGCTCGAAGGGCAGAAGTTGCGGCAGCCCGACATCGACCACTGGCGCGGGATGTCGAAAGAAATTGTGGATTATCGCGCTGAAACCGGGCAGGAGCCGCTGTGGACCAACAGCATGTTTGGCGGAATGCCGGCGTATCAGATTTCGGCTCATTTCAAAGGAGCTTATTTGAAATCTATCGATAAAATTTTAAAACTGGGATTGCCACGTCCGGCCAGTCTGGTGTTTTTGTATTTCCTCGGCTTTTTTATTCTTTTGTTAATAATGCGGGTCAATCCGTGGCTGGCTGTGCTTGGCTCGATAGGCTTTGCGTTTTCCTCCTACTTTTTTATTATCATCGAGGCGGGTCACAACAGCAAGGCGCACGCCATCGGCTATATGGCGCCGGTGCTGGGAGGCATCATTCTGGCCTACCGCGGAAAATATCTTTGGGGCGCTGCACTTACGGCTTTGTTTCTCGGCCTGGAGCTTTCGGCCAACCATCTTCAAATTACCTATTACCTGCTCATCATTGTCGTTTTGTTTGCGATAGCCCAATTTGTTGATAGCTTTCGCAAAAAAGAGTTGCCCCGCTTTTTCAAGGCAAGCATGGTTTTGCTTGTTGCCGCGCTATTTGCTGTGGCGGCTAACATTTCCAGCATCTGGGCTACCTACGAATACAGCAAATACACCATCCGCGGCAAGTCGGAGTTGACCAGCGAGCAGGATAATCGTACCACCGGTCTCGACATCGACTATGCTACGCAATGGAGCTACGGCCGCGCTGAAACCATGACGCTGCTGGTGCCCGACTTTATGGGCGGCGCTTCCGGCGCTCATCCCGACGAAAATTCAGCTACTTTCCGGGAATTAAAAAAAGTGTTGCCGGCACCGCAGGCTGCTTCATATTTGCCTTACTTCTCTTTGTACTGGGGCACTCAACCTTTTACTTCCGGCCCCGTGTATGCCGGTGCCATCATGGTGTTCCTCTTTATTTTGGGGATAATGGTGGTTCCGGGAAAATATAAATGGTGGCTCGTTGCCGCTACCGTGCTATCGATATTGCTGGCCTGGGGCAAGAATTTTATGCCTTTTACTGAATTTTTTCTGCATTACATTCCCGGCTACAACAAGTTCAGAGCGGTGTCGATGACCTTGGTCATTGCCGAGCTTGCCATTCCATTGCTGGGTATTCTGGCGCTGTCGGCCATTTTTGACAAGAATGTGGATCGTAAGCGGGCTGTTAACCATTTGTTTATTGCCACCGGCATTGCGGGCGGAATCTTGTTGTTATTGATAGCTATTGGTGGTAATCTTTTCAATTTTTCGTCGGCAGGCGACGCGCGCCTTGTTGAAGCTGGTTTCCCTGCAAGCCTCATCGATGCTTTGCGGGCTGATCGTGCCACCCTGTTACGCGCTGAAGCATTGCGCTCGCTGCTGTTTATTTTGTTAGCGGCCGGATTGATATGGCTGGCATTAGCAAAAAAAATAAAAGCACAATTTGCTTTTATTGGTTTGATTTTACTGGTGACCATCGACATGTGGACGGTAAACAAACGTTATCTCAATGACGAGAACTTCGATGCTGCCCGCAAAATAGAAATTCCTTACACTGCCACGCAAGCCGACAAGCAGATATTGGCAGACAAAACCCCCAATTTCAGAGTGTACAACCAAACGGTGAGCGCCTTTAATGACGCCAACACTTCTTATTTTCATAAATCCATTGGCGGCTACCACGGCGCCAAGCTGCGCAGGTACCAGGAGCTGGCAGATGCCCACATTTCCAGGGGCAACATGAAAGTGCTCAATATGCTCAATACGCGCTACTTTATTGTTCCTGGCGAAAATAAAGCTCCTGAAGCACGATTCAATTCCGGCGCGTTGGGAAATGCCTGGATTGTGGATAAATACCGGCTTGTCGACAATGCCGATGCAGAGATTGCCGCCCTTAACGATTTCGATCCTGCAACTGAAGCCATCATCGATCGGCGCTATGCTGATGCGCTACAAGGATATTCAGGCGGCAGCGATTCGGCGGCGTCTATCCAACTCACCAGATATGCACCCAACGAGCTGCACTATTCGTTTTCGTCAGCAAAAGACGAACTTGTAGTTTTTTCGGAAATCTATTACGACAAAGGCTGGAATGTATATGTGGATGGCGAGCTGATGCCCTATCTGCGCGCCAACTATGTGCTGCGCGGCATGGTGGTTCCGGCAGGTCAGCACGAGATTGTATGGAAGTTTGAGCCGGCGGTTTATCATACGGGCGGATGGATAGCTGCTATCTTTTCGATACTTATTGTGCTTGGGTTTTTCGCCGCTTTGGGCAATGAGCTTTCGGGCCGGCTTAAAAACAAAAATAGTTAGCCTGATGTCGCGCCGCGTCCTCATCATCACCTACTACTGGCCACCCTCGGGCGGCGCCGGCGTGCAGCGGTGGCTGAAGTTTGTGAAGTACTTGCAGGAGTTTGGGTGGCAGCCTGTGATCTATACACCGGCGAATCCGGAGGTTCCGGCCGAAGATCAATCACTGCTTGAAGATGTTCCGGAAGGTATCGAAATTATTAAAACTAAAATTTGGGAGCCTTACACTTTATATAAAAAATTTGTTGGCCGAAAAAAAAGTGATAAAATAAAAACAGGCTTTCTGTCCGAAAACAAGCGACCCTCTTTTACCGAAAAAGTTTCTACCTGGATAAGAGGGAATCTTTTTATCCCGGATGCCCGAAAATACTGGATTAAACCATCCATAAAGTTTTTATCCGCTTACCTCGAAAAAAATCATGTAGATGCCGTTATTTCGACCGGCCCGCCGCACAGCACACACATGATTGCCCTGGGGATTTCAAAAAAAACAAATATCCCCTGGCTTGCCGATTTCAGAGACCCCTGGACAAATATTGATTTCTACCATCAGTTGATGCTTACCAAAGCAAGTGATCGGCGGCATCATAAAATGGAAAAGCAAGTGTTGTTAAATGCCGATAGGCTGGTAACGGTAAGCTGGAACTGGGCCAAAGATTTTAAAGATTTGGGTGCTGAAAACATGGTGGTCATCACCAATGGTTACGATCCCGATGATTTCCAGGGTTTAACTTATGAAGGAAATGATAAATTTGAGTTTGTGCATTTGGGTTCGATGAATAAGGATAGGAATCAGCACGTCTTTTGGGAAGTCTTGTCAGAAATTCTTGAGGATAATCCAAAATTCAAAAATTATCTGAAAATTACCTTGATAGGTCCAATTGATCACAGCGTTCATTCCAGCATCGAAAAATATAATTTAAAGGAGTTTGTAAACAAAACAGACTATATGCCGCATCGCGAGGTGCTAAAAATTGCTTCGAATGCAGAGGTGTTGTTTTTGCCACTCAACAATACACCCCACGTGGGTGGAATTGTGCCGGGTAAAATTTTTGAATATTTGGCCATGAAAAGACCCATTTTGTGTATCGGTCCCACGGATGGCGATGCTGCAAAGATTCTTCACGAAACCGGCTGCGGTGCAACGTTTGACTTTGACGATCGCGCGCGTTTGAAAAAGCATGTGCGCACACTTTTCGATCGTTACATCGAAAAAGAAAACCATTGCACCCATGCTGATATTTCTGAATACAGCCGCCGGGAACTTACCGCAAGGCTTGCCAAGGTGTTGCAGGAGATGGTGAATGAGAGAAAGTAGAAACATAGATTCAAGGGTGTTTTTATGATCTGCGAATGAGCGCAAATAGCGACTTTTCGCTAATTCTTCCTGACTGATACTTCAATAAGCTTTTGTTATTAAAACGACTTTGTTTTTTAACAGAATTTAATACATTTGTTGGCGAATCGAAAACCAACAAACCAGAAAGCCAACATGCCTCCCAAGTCAGCCATTTCTGTTGTAATAGTGCTGCTGCTGTTTATTATTCAGTTGCCGGCGCAGGAGGTTCATTTCAGCCAGTTCGATAACAATCCTTTGTTGATCAACCCTGCCCTTGCCGGGCATTTTGAGGGCAGCTTGCGGCTGGGCGCAGCGTATCGCAACCAGGGCGCTGCCATCTCGGTGCCTTACACTACCTACTCTGCCTGGGGCGATGCGCACCTGGAGCCGCAGCGCCTGCAACGAAGCGCCATCGGAACAGGTGTTTATCTCTACAACGACAACGCCGGCGAGGGAGCACTGGCGACAACCTCCGGAACTTTTGCCGCTTCGTTTATTCGTAGCTTCAACCGCGACAACACTTTTAAAGCAGCCTTGGGATTCTCTGTTGGGATTATCAATCGAAAAATCAATTTCTCCAAACTGGTTTTTGATAACCAATGGAACGGGACGGTTTTCGATCCCAACGTGGCCAGCGGCGAGCCTTTTACTTCAAGTTCTGTCTTTGCCCCCGACTTTAACTTTGGCGGCTTGGTTTGTTGGCAAATTAACCAAAAGACCAACACCAGTTTCGGGCTGGCGATGCACCACATCAACCGGCCGAAGCTTACCTTTTATGATGACGAAAATCGGCTGGAGCCAAAAATAGTAGCGCACGCACAGGTATTCTTGCAATTGGACGAAACATTTGAGTTGCGTCCGGGGGCTTTTTTTGCAACGCAGCGGGGTGCTAACGAATTGATGGCAGGTGCCGATTTGGTTATCCGGCGTGGCGACCTGGCGTTGGTTGCCGGAGTTTGGCATCGCCTGGAGCGCGACATTGTCCCGCGCGTGGGGATTACCCTCAATGGATTGGCCATTCAGTTCAGCTACGACGTGAATGTTTCCAAACTACATCTGGCTTCCAACTACCGTGGCGGGATGGAGATCACGGTGGTAAAAACGCTATCTTTGAATTCCAATAGAAAGGGCTGCCATGAATTTCAATAACCGGAACTTTTGCTTACAAAGGCTGCAGCGCCTCCTGCCAGTCTGGTTTATGGTGGTGGCTTTGCTAATAAGTAGCACACCACTGAAGGCCGACGAATATTATTGGGTGGGAGGCAATGGCGTGTGGAGCGACATCAACCATTGGGCTACCAGCAGCGGCGGCAGCGTGTTGCACATCCAGGCGCCTACCGCTGTGGACAACGTCCATTTTGATGCCAACTCATTTCCATCGGGTGGCGCCATCGTTGTTATCAACCAAAAAAATGCCGTTTGCCGGGATATGCTTTGGCAAAACGTGCAGCACATGCCCGTGCTCGATGGCACCGACACAACAAGCCTGCGCATTTACGGCTCGCTGCAACTGGCTCCGGGGATGAGCATGTTGTATTCCGGCATCATCTACATGGAAGCTACCTCTCCCGGAAAAACGATAAAAACTGCTGCGCATCAGTTGAATTGCGATGTGGTGATGCAGGGCAATGGCGGCGGCTGGGAACTTGAGGATGATTATCATTCCATTGGTAATGTAAGCCTTCTGAGGGGGAGTTTTAAAACAAATAATTTCCTCTTTGATATTAATAATTTCGAATCATCAACTACCGAATTGCGCTCGGTTCTTTTGGGCACATCCACGGTGAAAGTTTACGATTGGTCGATAAATGGCACCAACCTTACGCTCGACGCAGCGCAGTCGACATTTCGCGTAAGCAGCAGCCTCACCACACAACAAGGAGGAAGATTTATTTATAACAATGCATTTTTTACAGGCTTCGCCGGATCGCTCGCCAACACGGGAGCTACAACAGTATTTAATTTGGTGACCTTTATTGATGGTTCCGTGTCGGGGAAGCACGTGATAGATAGCTTGCTCTTTGCCGGCAGCGGCTCCATTAGCGGAAGCGATACGATAAATTATGTCGAAATTGTTGGTTATGGTCAGGTGTATTCCGGGATACACCACATCAAATATTTGGCGTGTCGGGATGCGTGTAAAATTGACGGAACCACTTTTATTGATACTCTTTTGGTAGAACAGGGAGCCATTATTAAAAATGCCAACACAGTCGGATATGCATTTATCAAGGGGAGCGGAGCCATCCTCGGCGCCAACGTTATTGACGAGCTTACCATCTTAAAAATTGCCAACATCGAGGGAACCAATATTTTTCAGGTGGCACTGCTCGGTGATGATGGTTTTGTGGCTGGTGCCAATAATTTTGATGATCTTACCCTGACAGCCGGGCGCACTTACACTTTGGGATCGCATTCTACACAAACCATTCATTCGTCGCTAACTGCACCGGGCACCTGCTATGCGCCCATTCGTATGCTTACCGACACCAACGGCGTGCAGGCCACACTTACCAAATACAATGGCGCTTTTGAGAGCGAATACCTCTCGTTGCGCGACATTAACGCTGCCGGCGACATTCCGTTTGTGGCAGCGCATTCGGTTGATCGGGGCAATAATACCAATTGGAACATCCAGACTGCGGCGCCTAAAGATTTGTATTGGGTAAATGGCACCGGCCAATGGAGCGATCCGGCGCATTGGGATTTGGCGTCGGGTGGGGCAGGAGGAGAGTGTCCGCCAACGGAGATCGACAATGCCTGGTTCGACGGAAACTCTTTTTCGGGGGCGGGGCAAAATGTCTATATCGACGTGCGCAATGCCGTGTGTGCCGACATGAACTGGGAGAATATTACGGTGAGTCAGGTGTCGCTGAAGGGCGGTAGCGAAAACAATATGCGCGTGAATGGCTCGCTTTTTTTTCATCCTAAAGTTCATAATCAGTTCCCGGGGCAGTTTTTCTTTGAAGCTGTTGATGCGGGCAACATCATCCGTTCGGCAGGAAATCAATACAACACCAACGCCTGGTTTGAAGGTCGTGGCGGATTCTGGAGTCTGGAGGATGATTTCAAAGTACAGCTTAACATTTTCTTTAAGCTGGGCGGCATCGATACACGCGGCAACAAGGTTACCTGCGAAATATTCCATTCCCCCGATACCACCACACGCCAGCTTTATCTTAGAACTTCTACCGTGCAGCTCATGGGTCGATTGGGAAAAGTATGGAATCTGTGCAGCCAGAATCTTTCGCTAAAGGCTGATTCATCATTGATAAAGGCAACCAATAGAAATGCACAGATGATTTCATTTGGCCCCGTTGATCTCACCTACAACAATGTGGAGTTTCACGGCAGCAATTCCTGGCTTACCCAGAGCGTCTGGTGCCGCTACAACCTGGTGACCTTTTATGATAAATTTAGCAGAGTGACGGGTGATTGCAAAATTGATACATTGACGTGCCATGAGCAATTCAGCAAAATTTACGACAGCGATTCCATCCGTGCAGCCATCTTTTATGCCGACAGCGCTTTGATTCAGGGCGGCAACCACCAGATCGACATTGCCTATTTTTATGGCGAAGCTACCGTTCGTGGCGCCAACACCATCGACACGGCGCTCTTTTATAAAAGTGCCATCATCAGCGACAGCAACAGCATCGACACCACCATTGTTTACAACAAAACCTACCTCTATGGCATCAACACTTTCAGGACGGCAACGCTGCTGGGCGATGGCTTTGTAGATGGCAGCCATGTTTTCGACGATCTTACCCTTACCAAGACCAAGGCATATTATTTTGAAAATGGCAAAACGCAAACCATCAACAATAATTTAAACCTGCACGGAGCGTGCACCGGTCCCATCATCTTGCAGTCGGACGACAATACGCGGCAGGCTACTTTGCACAAGACCTATGGCGGCGTAACGGGCGAATATTTGTCGCTGCGCGATATCAAAGCCGAAGGCGGCGAGTTGCCTTTTGTAGCCAACAATTCAGTCGATTTGGGCAACAACAGCGGATGGGAAATAAATTCTGCCGATGCGCTCGCGCTCTATTGGGTGGGTGGCAGCGGACAGTGGAGCGACTCGATGCACTGGTCAGGCACATCGGGCGGAACCGGCGGCTACTGTATCCCGACGCCCGTGGACGATGTGTTTTTTGATGAAAATTCTTTTTTTACAAATAATGATTCGGTGTGGATAGACATGGGCAACGCCACCTGCCACAGCATGAGCTGGCAAGGCGCCCTTTCAGGTGCCGAGCTGCAAGGCCCCGACACCAACAACCTGCGCATTTATGGTTCGCTTACGCTAAATCCGGACATATTTTTTGAATTTCAGGGAGCTTTATTCTTTGAAACTACCGAACCGAATCATCATATCCAATCGTTTGATGTAGATATCAAAAGCCCCATAACTTTTCAAGGCATTGGTGGCGAATGGCTTCTGAAAGATGCGCTTCGCTGTTCGGACGGAATCATCTTTAAACATGGCGCGCTGGATTTGGATGGTAATAATTTGGTTTGTAAATTTTTTAATTCAAATTTTACTACCCAGCGAACTTTAAAAATCCCGGGTGCTACTGTCCGTTTATTGGCAACCAACCAAAATGCGTGGCATCTTAACATAAAAAATCTCGTTTTCGATGGCGCCGAATCCCGCATCATTTCTACCGAAAACAATGGATTGGTACGAACCGAAGGAGCGGGTGATATCGCCTATCACCACATAAAATTTAACGGCAGCACCTCGCGCATTTACACCGTCGATGCACGGGCAAGTTACCACAACATCACCTTCGACAACAGCGGCGAAGTGCATGGCAACTGCACCATCGACACTTTGCTGATCGAAGGTTCGGGAAGTATTTACGATGCCGACACCATCACCTTCGCCCATATTCGTGGCAACATGGGGTCGCTTTCGCAAAGCCGCCATGTGATAGAGACGATTCTATTCGACCATGCTGCAAACATCAGCGGCAGCAACAGCATCGATTCCACCATTATTTTTGGCGCAGGAACCATCACCGGAAGTAATTCCGTCAACAAATCGCTTATCATTGGCGGGAAAGCTGTGATTGGCGGCACCAACGATTTTGGCCACACCATGCTCATGAGCAATGGCCAAATTAGCGGGACGAACGATTTTAGATCATTAAAACTTACACCCGGAAATTTGTATGAGCTGCAGGAAGGCAAAACGCAAACCATCACCGAGAACTTTTATGTTCGTGGCAACAACTGCTTCCCTATAACTTTGCGCTCGCAAAATGAGGGCGGGCAGGCGATGGTTTCGGTGCCGGCAGGTGTTACCGTCAGCGGCGATTACATCGAGATACGCGATGTGAAGGCAATGGGTGGCGCCGTTTTTTATGCGGGATTTTTTAGTACCGATATTTCCAACAACGATGGCTGGCTCTTTGCCAATGCGCCCGGCTACATCTATGGCTTTGCTGCCGACACCACCGTTTGTTCGGCGGATGTTTCGATTATTAATACACAAAATTTTAATCCTGATGCCCACAGCACTTTCCTGTGGCACGATGGCAGCACAGCTCCCGAATATGTGGTGAAACCCGCCGACACGCTGGTGTGGGTAACGGTATCCTATGCCGACGACTGCGCCTATACCGATAGTCTGCCCATTCACTGGCTTCCTTCTCCTGTGGTGGATTTTGGCGGCGATATTATTTTGTGTAGTCAGGATACGCTTTATCCGCTGCAACACAGCGAAAATGTAAGCTATGAATGGTTCGACGGAAGCACCCTGCCTTACATGCTGACCAACGCTACGGGCGTCTATTCGCTGACGGTCACCAACGAATATGGCTGCACTGCCACCGATGAGCTTTTCGTGGAGGTGATTCCCACGCCTATTGTCGATCTTGGCGCCGACACGATGTTGCGCGCCGGCGAGCGAATTCTGTTGGATGCCGGCAATCCTGACGCGTATCATTACTGGTCGACAGGCGACACTGTGCAAAGCATCATTGCGCAAAGCGAAGGCAAATATTGGGTGCAGGTGTCGATAGGTGGTTGCATGAGTGCTGATACAATAAATATTGGAGAATACCCGCCTTGCACGTTGGTGGTTCCCACCGCTTTTTCGCCCAACGGCGACGGGCAAAATGATGTGCTGTTTGTGCGTGGCAGCAACTTTATCGAGTTTGAGCTGATGGTCTTTAACCGCTGGGGCGAAATGGTCTTTACCACGCGCGATGCTTCCCGCGGCTGGGACGGAACTTTTCAGGGCGAAGCCCAGGCGGTGGATGCTTATCAATATCTGTTGCGCGGCAAATGCATCGACGGGCAAATCACCACCAGCAAAGGAACCATCACTTTATTGCGATAAGCGTATGCGACGATTTTTATTAATACTATTTATCGTAATAATCCATCTGAATCTGGCAGCGCAAAAAGAAGCCAACATTTGGTATTTTGGGGAGTATGCCGGCATGGATTTTTCTGATGGCGATCCCGTACCACTTACCAATAGCAGCATGTCGCAAGACGAAGGTTGTGCAACGATATCAAATGCGGCGGGTGAGTTGTTGTTTTATACAGATGGCATGTCGGTTTGGAACCGCAATCACTCAATCATGCAAAATGGCAGCGGACTGATGGGGCATCCGTCTTCTACTCAATCCGGCATTATTGTTCCCTGGCCGCTAAGCACTACCAAATATTTTATCTTTACGGTGCCCGCTGAGATTGGAACTACAGGTTTGCGATATTCTATTGTGGATATGGATTTGGACAATGGTATGGGAGCGGTCACTTCTGTGAAAAATGTCTTTTTGATAAGTCCGACCATGGAGAAGGTAACCGGCGTGCGCCACACAAATGGTATTGATATTTGGTTGATAACACGGTTGTGGAATTCTGATAAGTTTTATGCTTATCTGATTACTGCTGATGGTCTTCAGCCTACGGCGGTAATTTCGAGCGTTGGAGGATATCAGGGGGCGCCCGATGGCGATGTGCACGGATCATTGAAAGTCTCGCCCAACGGAAAAAAAATAGCGATGGTCAACCGCGGAATACAGTCATTCGAGCTTTTTGATTTTGATAATAATACCGGTGCAGCCTCTAATGCTATTGTTTTTCCTTCCAAATACCAGCAGGTGTATGGCCTTGAATTTTCACCCGATTGTTCCAAGCTTTATATCGGAAAGTATGGCACCAACTCCAGGATATTCCAGTTTGATTTGAATGCCGGCAGTGCACAAAACATCATCGAATCAGAGGTGCAAGTGGGAACTGTGGGCAACATCCATCTGGGAGCGTTACAACTTGCGCCCGATAATAAAATCTATGTTTCAAAGCATGATAATCTCTACGGAGACAATTATTTAGGTGTGATTAACCTGCCAAACGAAGCAGGCACACAATGTAACTTTGTGGAAGACGGATTCTATCTTGCCGGCAGAAAATGTATCTGGGGTTTACCTAATTTTTTACAAAACTATTTCCTGGCTGATTTCAGCTATCAACCCACATGCTATGGCGACACAACTGAATTTTTGATAAGTGATGTATCAAATATCGTATCTGTTTTGTGGGATTTTGGTGATCCTGCCAGCGGCGCCAACAATACATCTGCTCTGCTCAATCCGGTGCATGTATTTAGTGCCCCGGGAAACTACACCGTTACCTTGTCCATTCAATATCCCGCCAACCAATATGTAACTACCCATCAGGTGACCATCC
>Ga0265295_1002769_pt1 | contig 26845 bp, 23 predicted proteins | sample Munlansysbiofilm_FD_192503 | JGI IMG/M metagenome (GOLD analysis project Ga0265295, IMG submission 192503) | Leachate microbial communities from a municipal landfill in Southern Ontario, Canada - Methane capture system biofilm | ecosystem: Engineered > Solid waste > Landfill > Unclassified ... | reverse complement strand
GCATTTTTTTTTAACGCCTTCATTGACGCTAAAGTCAGGGTAAATATAAACAGATTAAGGAGCCGGTCCAAATTTTAGGTTACTTTTTTTAAATGCGGTTGCCCTGGTTTTGCGATGGTGGTTCCCGGAAGGTCAACCACCCCAAGGGTGATGCTGAAGGAACCATACCAATATTCCGTAAGAGCTAACAGCGAGGATCTATCCACACTGCTGTGGACACGCCAGTCGTACCATGAATACCCCGACCTTTGGGTTAGCACCGCTAACTTTACCAACAGCGCTAAGCTATCCAGCACCAATCCGCAGCAAAGCCAATACTTATGGGGAACCGTGGAGCTAACCAAATGGCACGACTTTAACCGGAACGAGGTGGAAGGGTTGCTATACCTTCCCGAAAATTTCGACCCCACCAAGGAGTACCCCATGATGGTTTACTTTTACGAGCGCCATGCCGATAACCTGCATACGCACCACAAGCCAGCGCCCGGGCGCTCGGTTATCTGCCCCACATTCTACGTTAGCAATGGGTACATCGTATTTATGCCCGATATTGCCTACCTAGAGGGGCTTCCGGGCAAAAGCGCCTACGATGCCATTGTTAGCGGCACTATGGCCATGGTGAATAGGGGGTTTGTTGATATTAACAGGATTGGCGTTCAGGGGCAGAGCTGGGGTGGCTACCAAATTGCCTACCTAGTTACCCAAACCGATCTGTTCAAGGCCGCTTCGGCGGGTGCGCCGGTTAGCAACATGACCAGTGCCTACGGCGGTATTCGGTGGGGAAGCGGCTTGGCGCGTATGTTCCAGTACGAGCGCACCCAGAGCCGAATTGGTGCTACGCTGTGGGAACGCCCAATGCACTACATCGAGAACTCGCCGCTGTTCTATGCGCCTAGGGTGAACACCCCGCTGCTTATTCGCCATGATGATGCCGATGAGGCAGTGCCGTGGTACCAAGGCATTGAGCTATTCCTTGCCCTGCGCAGGCTCGAGAAGCCCGTTTGGATGATAAACTACAACGATGAGGCGCACAACTTGGTTCGCCGTGCCAATCGAATTGACTGGACCATCCGTATGCAACAATTCTTTGACCATTACCTAAAGGATGCTCCAGCACCCAAATGGCTAAAGTACGGAATTCCCCAAACCGAAAAAGGCGAAATGGGGTACGAGTTGGTTGAGTAATAAAATCTACATAAAACAAAAAAGGGCTGCCTGATTGGTAGCCCTTTTTGTGTTGTCGACAAATCGAAATTTATTATCCCAATACTTTTACCGCATTATTTATCCTGCTAACCGTTTCGTCGCGCCCAAGCAGCTCGCAAATATCGGCAACCCCTGGCCCTTTCGACTCGCCCACTAGGCTTAGCCTAAGCGCATTCATCACCTTGCCCATACCGTAACCCTTCTCGTTGATAAAGTTTTTAATGGCAGGCTCAATCTCACTGGCTAGGTAAGAATCAACACCTTTTATAACTTCGGAAACCTCATTCATAATAGCCCCCGTATCCTCCTTCCAGAACTTTTTGACCGTTGCCTCATCATACGATGTGGGTTGCTCAAAAAAGAATGATGCCTGATCCCAAATCTCATGCACAAAGCTAACTCGCTCCTTCACCAGCCCAACAATCTTTTCAACCCTTTGCGAATCATAGCTCACACCTTTTTCATCAAGTATCTTTGCAAACTCTTGCGCCAAATCCTTATCATCTTTTTTTACAAGATATTGATGATTGAACCACTTGGCCTTTTCAGGATCGAACCGCGCACCCGACTTGTTAACCCGCTCAAGCGAAAATTTTGCAATCAGCTCATCCATAGAGAAAATCTCCTGGTCGGTTCCCGAGTTCCAACCCAACAAGGCAAGTAGGTTTACAAAGGCATCGGGCAGGTATCCATCCTCGCGGTAACCACGAGATACTTCACCCTGTGCCGATTTCCACTCAAGCGGAAAAACGGGGAATCCCATCTTATCGCCATCGCGCTTGCTAAGCTTACCATTGCCGCTAGGCTTTAGCAGTAGCGGAAGGTGTGCAAATTGCGGCATCCTATCGGTCCACCCCAGCGCACGGTAAAGCAAAACGTGCAAAGGCAGGGATGGCAGCCACTCCTCGCCACGGATAACGTGTGATATTTGCATTAGGTAGTCGTCGGTAACGTTGGCCAGATGGTACGTTGGCAGCATATCGGCACTTTTAAAAAGCACCTTATCATCTAGGGTAGATGTGTTTACGGTTACCTCGCCACGGATTATATCGTTCATCACCACATCCTCGTTTTCGGGCATTTTAAAGCGGATAACCCACTGCTTGCCTGCATGAATACGTTTCTGCACCTCATCGGCCGAAAGAGCCAGCGAGGTTTTCATTTTGTTACGTATTTTTGCTCCGTAGGTAAACGCTTCGCCTTTGGCCTCGGCCTCCTTACGCATAGCATCTAGCTCCTCGGCAGTATCGAAGGCGTAGTAAGCATTGCCCGAAACAACCAGCTGATCGGCATACTGCTTGTAAATAGCCTTACGCTCGCTCTGGCGATAGGGGCCAAAATCACCACCCTCGCCAACGCCCTCATCAATCTGAATTCCGCACCACTTCAGCGACTCGTTGATGTACTCCTCGGCGCCTGGTACAAACCGCTGCGAGTCGGTATCCTCAATGCGCAGAATAAAAGTTCCGCCATGCTGACGGGCAAAAAAGTAGTTGAAAAGCGCGGTGCGTACACCGCCAATATGTAGTGGCCCAGTGGGACTTGGGGCAAATCGTACCCTTACGTTTTGTTGCGACATAGTTACTTTGGTTTATTTATGGTACAAAGATAGGGAATATCTATGTATGCGCACGATTTTGTAGGCACGTTTGGAGGTTGTGTTAGGGAAAACAGATAAGGGTAGCTAACCGCTTATTGACAGCTGCATTGCTGCTTAGTGTGAAATTTTTTTAATGTCGAATACTGAATATCGAATGTAGAATGATGAGGTTGGTATGGTGTGGGTGTTGACGAATAGCAGACTACCTTTTGCGTTTTTGTGTATTTGTTTCTAAGGTTTTAACAAAGAGCACTATACGCTATGTTGTCTTGTAGATTATCGTTAAAAAAAATTTTAATCATTCAAAAATGATAGCCCATTAATCTCCTCATTCCCTTATATTTGTTTCAAAGCTCTAAACAATTCTCAACTAACTCAGCAAACATTAGCCAACTAAACCATTAGCCTATTTACCAATCAAACCAACATACCAAAAGCTCAATATGATGAAAAAACTAACCCTACTCTTCCTAGCATCTATCGTTGTTTTGGGTGCATTTGCACAGGACAGAATTACTGGCCACAGCTTTGCCACCCGATCGGAGGTTATAGCCCAAAACGGTATGGCAGCCACCAGTCACCCCTTGGCCACTCAGGTTGCCATTGATATTCTTAAAGCTGGAGGGTCAGCTGTAGATGCTGCTATTGCAGCCAACGCCATTCTTGGATTAATGGAGCCTACCGGCTGCGGCATTGGTGGGGACCTGTTTGCCATTGTGTGGGATGCAAAATCGCAGAAACTACATGGGCTTAATGCAAGCGGCCGCTCGCCCAAAAATATGTCGCTCGAATATCTAAAAGAGGAAGGATACGAAAGAATACCATCGTATGGCCCTCTGCCAGTTACCGTTCCCGGTGCGGTGGATGGTTGGTTTGAGCTGCACAGTAAATTCGGGAAACTTCCCATGAACAAAATTCTTAGCCCTGCCATTGAATATGCTCGTAATGGATTTCCTGTAACAGAGCTTATTGCCTACTACTTGGAGCGTTCGGCACGTATCCTTGGGCAGTATCCAAATTTTAAGGAGACATATATGCCCAACGGCAAGATGCCCGCTAAGGGCGAAATTTTTAAAAACCCCGATCTGGCCAACACCTACGAGAAGATTGCCAAGGGTGGTCGCGATGCGTTTTACAAAGGTGATATTGCCAAAACCATTGCATCGTGCGTTCAGGAGCAAGGTGGCTTTTTGAGCTTCGACGATATGGCCTCGCACAAGTCGGAATGGGTAAACCCAGCATCAGCAAATTATCGTGGTTACGATGTGTGGGAGCTTCCACCAAATGGGCAGGGTATCGCCGCATTGCAAATTCTTAATATTCTTGAGGGGTACGATATAGCCTCCATGGGCTTTGGTAGCGCGGAGTACTTGCACCACTTTGTTGAGGCCAAAAAGTTGGCATGGGAGGATCGTGCCCACTACTATGCCGATATGCACCATGGTCTGGTTCCGGTTGACAGGTTGATATCCAAAGAGTACGCAGCCGAGCGCAGACAGCTTATCGACCCAGCAAGGGCCGCTCGACGATACGACCACGGTAATCTCGATAATCCAAGTACAATTTACCTTACCGTTGCCGATAAGGATGGTAATATGGTATCGCTTATCCAAAGTAACTACCGAGGAATGGGCTCGGGTATGACCCCGTGGGGGCTTGGTTTTGTGCTGCAGGATAGAGGCGAAGGGTTTAACCTTGAGGAAGGTTATTTAAATACTTATGCTCCCGGCAAAAGACCATTCCATACCATTATCCCCGGTTTTATCACCAAGGACGGAAAACCTTACATTAGCTTTGGGGTGATGGGTGGCGGTATGCAACCTCAGGGGCATGCGCAAATTGTGATTAATCTGGTCGATTTTGGGATGAATCTTCAGGAGGCTGGCGATGCACCACGAGTGCAGCACATTGGCTCATCGGAGCCCACTGGTCAAAAGATGACCGATGGAGGAACTGTTTTACTTGAAACTGGTTTCGACTGGGAAACCATTCGTACGCTTATTGGCAAAGGCCATAAAATCCAGTGGGATTTAGGTGGATTTGGTGGCTACCAAGCCATTATGTGGGACGAGGTGAATGGCGTGTACTATGGCGCATCGGAATCGCGCAAGGACGGTCAGGCTGCTGGATGGTAGCATCGAAATAATAGTTACTCTAAAGGACTTTGTATCGTTTTGTGAAACGGCAAGGATCTTTTTTTACTTAATCATTGTTGTCCGGGGAAATTAATGCTACAAAATAAGATCCTTCACTCCCCTGCGTTATAAATTGAAGGGGAGAGCGGGGGGGCTTGGTGGCGGCTTCGCCGCCACCAAGCCCCCCCCGCTCCAAACATTATGAATAGCCTGTCATTTCGACCGCCTGCCTGAATGACGCAGTCAGGCAGGAAGGGAGACCACGAAGTAGCAGAGAAGCTAAATCTTTAAAAGGTTTACCAGACACTACTGTTACTAAATAAGTAATTTAGCGTCATTCTTTGCCGTGGTTAAAGTATGTTTAAGCGGAACATATTACACAATTACTTGCAATCTGAGATTTTTTTTAAACGAGAAAATCAATTCTTTTTGCCGGCTTGATGCTAGCCTTTTTAGGGCTTTGTGCTAAGGAAAGTATGACGCCCGCAGCGGTGTACGAGGGCAACGCCCTAATTATTAAGGCCGATGGTGGAGTTCTTGGGGGAGAAGCTTCCTACGCTTATGTAAATGTCAAAAGAATTCGCTTTACACCTGCCAATCCAAAAACAGAGAGCTTAGGGGTAAAGAATGTTCAAGAGTTCATTATTGATGATATGCATTTTGTGAAACTTCAAACACCAGGGATATCAATAAGATCAAACGAACAGGTAGCTCCTAAGCTTAACCCAGCAGGTCGAAAGATATATCTTTACGAGCTGATTATCCAGGGTTTCATAGGTGCCAGTGTTTGTAGTGGTGGTTTTGTTTACAAACCCCATAACACCGTTTATATACAGTTCCCCGATACGAAATCGCCACGAGCAATAAATAATTTAACATTCTTACCTTTCCACAAAAAGGTGAGTAAGCGGGTGAGCGATTGCAAAGAGTTAAGCAGGAAGATCGCCAATAAAGGGGACGGTTATAAAGTAACAATGATTACCCCTCACGAAATGAAACTTGAGCTATTGTTGCGAATAGCCAAAGAGTTTGAGGCATGTGAAAAGCTGGTATAAATTCAATCATCTAATCGATCTCCCCTAGCTGCGCAAAGGGGGGATCGATTTTTTTGTGGTTGCACCATATATTTTTTAGATTTACTTGCAAAATCACTTGTTGATATGAGTTACGTTACCAACCTTCGCGGCCATAAGGAGGTTTACCAAACCCTTGAGAGGCTAGATATTAAATTTGAGTACCACGAGCATCCACCAGTTCCTACTGTGGAGGAAGCCTCAAATTATTGGGCTGGGATTGACTCGGCGCATTGCAAAAACCTATTCTTCCGTAACCACAAGGGCAACAGGCACTATATGGTGGTGTTCGATTACCGTCAAACCCTCAACATCCGCGATTTGGAGCAAAGGCTAAAGCAGGGCAAGCTCTCGTTTGCCTCGCCAAAACGGATGATGAAATACTTGGGGCTTGAGCCGGGCTCGGTGTCGCCATTCGGACTAATTCATGATACCGAGAACCACGTGCATCTTTTTGTTGACAAGAATTTGCAGGAGGCACATCATATCAGCTTTCACCCTAACCTCAACACCGCATCGTTAGTAATTTCACAAGCCGATTTTATAAAGTACCTTCAGCATGTGGGCAATAGCTACGAGTTTATTGAGCTGTACGATTAGCAACAATATTCATAGCTAAACGGCGCTACGGAGAATATACTTGTAGGGCCGTTTATTGTACCTAAAACTAAACGTTTAGCTGCTTGCAAATTAAGGGCGGACGGTTTTTATACGCTATAATGAATATGCCCGACACAAAAATACCCAGGGCAAAATCGTTGGCTGCAAAGAAATTGCATGCCAACTTGCCTACGCTAAACATTGAATTATAGGTAAAGCGTAACGCTAATCCTAAAGCAATTAGCTGCTGTAAGGGTTGGCAATACGGTTAGCTGCCGATTCCAAAGTACTTTCCTGTCAAGTTACAACTACTTTTGGTGGGTACTGTGCCGCTCAAATACCCACTGCATCGGCAAATAGCAATACAGCGTGTTGACAGCTGTTGTTCATTTGTATTCACTTGTATTTCATTTATTTATCTCTCGCTTGTCGTTGTCAAGCTGAGCGAACCTGCCCACAAAGCACAAACCCGACTACCGGACGGGCAAGTTTATCCCAGATTCGTCATTAGGAGTTCTGCGAACTAATGGCTTAGCTGGGTTTAACCCTCCCGATGAATCGGGACAAGCTGATTTAGAAAAACCAAATTTGTAAGCATTTATGATTGCAAATTCTTAGCTTATATTCATCGATATGTCATCATAACATTCGATTAATCTGTGTATTAACAGTATCGTTTTCTAATAGCGGTCATTAGAAAAAAAACGCTAATGACAAATTTGGGTTTATTTTGCATTTTTTGAGCAAGGGATATTCTAAAATCGACATTAAAGGGGGTTATTGGGGCCAGAATGTTTTAAGCACATTTGCATGCTCTTCTTTCAAGCGTTGCCTCATGCGGGCCTGCAAATGTGCTTAAAACTGTGGGTTAAACTAGACACAAAAAGCCACTAAAAACTATATTTCATTTTAAACATTAGCATGTTATAGTCTTTAAGATTAGCAAATAAGTTGTCTCCTTTGCCATCAAAAATTACAGTTGAAACGGTTATTTCTGAATTAATAGTGGCTTTGTATGCAATCTCAGGCATATAAACCAGGGCATAATTGTCTTTTAAATTATTCCAATCGGTAACAATGAAACCTCCACCAATGGGCGCAACTTTTAATTTTTCGTTAAAAAAATTCTTTTCCAAACGCAAAAAGAAATAGTCATTCAGGTTTTCAGCCCCACGTTCGTGAACAAATCCGTGCATATACTGTAGATTAAGATAGGAACCATCAGAAAAATTGTAATCGCCGCCCACTACAAATTTAATGTACGGTTTTGTTTTGTCTAAGATTAATGAATCCTGCGTAACAGGCACCGGCGACATTGGGAAAAGAGCAGATAAATCATTGGTCATTATCATATCATTCTCGGGAATAAATGCTGCTGCCTCAGCCCAAAATCCAATTCCGGCAATACTTGTTGCCAAGTCAGCACCAATGATATGGGTTCTTGCAAATGAAAGTTGCGAGTTTATATTTATGCCACCCGTTACATCAACAGGAATGAATGTGTTTTTTGTGGATAAAGGCAATCCATCGTAGCCCCAAACATAGCTGGCGGAAAAATCAACTCCTTTTGCAAAGCCCTTAAATTTAAAACCAGCCGTAGAACTTTCACCCAAATTATAGCGTGGCATCAGGATAGTGTCTGATAAACTTTTTAACACCATACCTTGTGGTAATTCCATTTGGGGGTTGAGTGCACTGGCAAAAATCCCGATGGGCATATTTGCCGGTTGAAAAAAAGGAATAAAAACGCCCTGCAAAGAAAAGTCGTTATTTAAATAGTAGTTCATGTTAATAGCATCGGAACCCCTTCGGCGACCAAAATCAAGAATATCCTCCAGATCCAAAGGATTAAGATTGTCGGTAGGATTAAGCTTGTCGGCTGTGCCCCAAACAATTCGCTGACGGCCAATGGTTACATCTAAATTTTTGGTGAGAAAATCGTATAGCTGAACGTAGGCTTCCCTGACTTCGAGATTATAGGGGTCAACAATCCCCTTGTTGTACAAGTCGCTTGATTGTGCAATATTTGGTAAACCAATATTCCGCAACCAAACTTCGGTAAAAAATTTAGAGCTCTCCATTCGCTTGTCGAGTTGCAAGGTCAGGCGGTTTTCATTCCATGCCCAATCGTTTTTGTCACTAAGCAGGAGCCGTTCATCAGTCAGCAATTCTCCTGATGTATTAAGCTTCTCTCCGACCTGAGAGTAGGAAGTATAAATGGCACAAAAAATAAAAAAGAATGTTAACACATTTGTTTTCATAACTGTTTTTGTTTTTTGATTATTAAATAATTTCGATTTGCAAAGAGCCCAATCCCTGTTATGATGAAAATAAATCCGACCCAGTAAACTGGCCAGTAGAAATCCTGGGGATAATATTGAGCCGATAATTTAAAAAGGTCGTTCGCAGGCAGTGACCAAATATCGACAAAAGAACAATGCCTCAACATGAATCTGATGTAATCCTGGATAAAGGAGATAATTACTACTACAGAGCCTGTAATTAACATTAAAAGTTCCCGGGTTTTTAATTGAACCTGTTCGTAGCGAGCGGAATAGTAAAGTATTAGTAAAGCGAATAAAATCATAGCTACAGATAGGATTAGCGGAGCTATTACCGGGCCAACCCAGGCTACGGGCAACAGAAATAAAATATCCATTGTCATTAAAGATTCAGGCCAGCTTATTAATATTTTCAGGAAGATATAATAGAAAATATCCCAAACTGCAAAAGAAAATATAAAGTATGCAAATCTTCTGGTTGCTGTTTTCCCGGTAAGCATGCTCACAGATATAAGCATCAGTAAAGAAAAAACTTCCCTGATTATTTCTGTTGTTGCAAGTTCCTTACTGATGGGTTGTAAAGGAAAGGCAAACCCAGCGGGATAGACAATCTGCCTCAGATAAATTACGATTGCACTTTCAAAATAGCCCATCGAGGCTGCAAAAACTGTTATCCAGAATATAGTTTTTGGTTTCATGTCGATACATTGCAGCTTGTCATACTTTAAAAAGATGTTTCAAAATCTGATAGTTCATAAGAAGGGTATAGATTATTTCTTTAGCTTCGAATAAAAATTGTTTGGTTGCTTTAAAAAATGTTGTTTTTTCGTATTTCACCGGGTGTTTTAGTCCTTTGAGATTTACTAAAACGACTTTCTTTTCTCTCGATTTGTAGTATATGTTCATTAAGGTTTCTACTCCAAACCTGGATTTTTTCATGCTATCCAGAATAGGCAAAATATCTTTTTTTAAAAGAGCCCTTTGTCCGGTAAACGATTTGAACGGATTAATTTTATAGCTAATCAGGGTTTCTGTTGCCTGTCCTAAAACCATATCGCTCTCTTTATTAAAAATAGGAGTGACTAATTGCTCGAAATGCTCTTCTTTCAGGTTAGATAGGTCGGCATCTATGAAAACGATTATCTCACCTGTTGAATTTTCAACGCCTGTTGCCATCGCATAACCTTTCCCTTTATTCTCAGGTAGTGCTAAATATTTAAGTGAGGACAAATTAAGCAGTTCGGTTAAAATTTTATCAGTCCCATCTGTTGAGCCATCGTTTACAACAATTACCTCGTCAAAGAAGTAATTGCACACGGTTGTTACCACTTCTTTTACCGTTTTTTCCTCGTTATAGGCGCAGATTACTGCTGAAATTTTCATTTTCATGAAATTTGACCTTTCGTTTTACTTAAGAAGCTGCGGATTGCCTCAGCAGCCGCTTTTTCGCCTAGCTCGATCAATTCTTTTGCCTTGTAAAAGTCAAATGTACTCGCCGAATCGGATGGTATATTAATTATCATATCGGGCTTATGTTTCTCGATGCTCATTTTTGCAATCCTATGTATCATTGCCGATGTGGTACTGCTTAAAAGGGAGTAATATCCTTTGCTGCTCTTATCTCCCGTTGAGATTAAGGTTAATAATGGGGCTATAAACCTGTTTAAATATCCATTGTCAGTATTTTTTTCTTTTGGAATATCCGGTTTTTTGTCTCCGTATAAATTCACTACAATTAGCATATCACCATCTTTTCGGTGCACATATTCGATTGGAATTGGATTCAGAACACCCCCATCAACAAGAATGGTATCAGTGTACTTTACAGGTGTAAAAACTGCTGGAATTGCAACGGATGCACGAGCAGCCTCATAAAAACTTCCTTTTGTGAAAACTACTTCTTTCTCATGGAGTATATCCGTGGCAACAGCTGCAAAGGGGATGGACATATCTTCAATATTCATATCGGGGATAAAAGTTTTCATTTTATCAAAAACCCGTTCCCCTTTCAATAAACCATTTGTTGTAAGGGTGAAATCCATAAAACCCCAAATGTCCATTTTGTTAAAGGTACTAACCCATGCGGTATATTCCGGTAATTTCCCCATGGCGTAAAGCCCTCCACAAACTGCCCCAATAGAAGAGCCAGAAACAGAAGTTATTTGAAAGCCTCGTTTCTCCAACTCGTTGATAACGCCGATGTGGGCAAGCCCCCTTGAGCCACCGCTTGATAACACCAGTGCTACATTCTGTTTCATGTTCTAAACGTTTAATTCAGGTGAAAAATTTTCAGGATATTTTCCAGATACATCAGAGTATAATTCAGCAACATTTCTCCTAACAGCCTCAATACTATCAATGTTGTTAATTACTTCTTTAATTCCGATTTCTTTTCTCTTATAATCAATAAAGCCAACAACAATTGGAACATTTGCTCTGCTTGCCATATAGTAATACCCTTTTTTCCAACGTGTAGTTTTTGCCAATTGCCCCTCTGGTGATAACACTATATGCAACTCAGTGCTGTTGTTAAGTAATCCGGCTACATGATCAATATATTCTTTTGTATTATCCACGGGAATTGAACCAAAAACTATGAAAAAGTATTTCGATGGAAATTTGAAAAATTCTTTTTTTGCAAGAAATTTGTGTTGTATGCCTAGCTGCATCAGGTAAAGCTTTCCATAAAAGCCATCCCAGTAGCTTGTGTGGGGTGCAAATATTATAACAGATTTTTTAATGTCAGGAAATTCGCCTGATATTCTCCAACCCAACAGATTAACTAAAATGTATCTTGAAATTGTTTTCATATCACAGCGTTTCTTTTTACTGCTTTAAAATGGAGAATTCAACTCTTTAGCCATTTCATGAAGAATTATTCTATCGGTCATATTTGGGAAAATTTTATGTAGCCAAACGGTAAGTTTACCCTGTTGCGTCAGAATCAAATCGCGTTTTCGGTTTAAAGTTGCTTTCATTATAATCCTGGCGACTTCTTTGGAAGACATCATTTTACCTTCATCTCTTGGAGTTTCGATTTGTGGTAATCCGAATTGGTTTAAAGCGGCTTTCCTTATGTTTGATGATGTAAAACCTGGATGAACAATCAAAACATTCAGCCCTTTCTTGATGTTTTCGAGTCGTAAAGTGTTAAAAAAACCATCCATTGCATATTTTGATGCGCAGTAGCCGGTTCTCCCGGGTAAGGGAGTTAGCCCCGAAATGGATGAAATAGCGATTATGGTTCCTTTTTGTTTTAGCAAATAGGGTAAAGCATACTTTGTGCAGTAAACAGCTCCGTAAAAATTGGTGTCCATTAATTCTTTAATAACACTCAAGTCCAAATCTTCGAAATTTGCTCTCATCGAAATACCCGCATTGTTGATAAGTACATCAATTTTCCCATATTTTTCAATGGTCTTATCAACTAAATTTTTACAGTCTTCAATATTCTTAACATCTGTTCTTACAGCGTAAGCTTCTCCTCCACGTTTCTTGATTTCTGCTTCAACTTTTTCTAATTCATTTTCTTTTCGGGCACCAAGAACAACTACTGCTCCGTTATCAGCAAATTCAAAAGCGCATGCTTTTCCAATACCCGATGATGCGCCGGTTATTACTACAACCTTACCGTCGAATTTTCTCATTTTTTTGTTCATTGCTACAATTGTTTTATGTAACATCGGCTTCTTTTGTGCTGCCTATATTCAAATTTATGCCACAAATTTTTAATATTCAGGTTATTCTCAAGGTTTCGGGTGGTTTCAATATTTGTAATTCCATTTTTAATGAACGCTGAAATGATCTCGCTAAAAATAATTCCATTAACACCTTTATGCTGAAAGTCCTTTCTTACAGCAATGAGTAGCAGATCAGCGGTGTCATTTGTTTGTAATGCCCGCTTTATTTGCAGAAACCCAAATGGGAATAACCTTCCCTTTGCCTTTTGCTGCGCTTTTGAAAGGGATGGTATGGTAATCCCGAATGCAACCACTTCATTTGTAGTATTCAAAATAATTGATACATACTCGGGCATGAGAATTGAGGCAAATTGCTTTTTAAGTACTTCTATTTGCTTTGTTGATAACTCCGTGAATGAATAAAGGTTTTTATATTCAGCATTTAGAAGTCTGAATATGTCATCGGTATATTTCAATATGTCTTTCTTCTTTTTGAGTACAGCGCTATGTAAATTGTATCTCTGTTTTACCAATTCAGCACCTGTCAAAAATTTTTCAGGCAACGATGTGGGCACCTTAACGTTATACTCAACCCAATCTACGTCCTTTTGAAATCCCAACTCTTCAATTAATTTGGGGTAATACGGAAAATTGTAGTGAGCAAATGAAGTAGGCATTTCATCAAAACCTTCAATAAGAGTACCCGAAGAATTAAATGATGTAAATCCAAGCGGTCCGTGTATGTATTCCATCTTTTGGCTTAACGCCCACTTTTCAACTGCTTGAAACAGTAATATTAATACCCTTTTATCATCTACAAAGTCCAGCCATCCAAACCTTGCATATTTACCGTTGTGCTTTTCATTGTACCTGTCGTTAATAATTCCGGCAATTCTCCCAACAACTACTCCATCTTCATATGCAATCCAATATTTTGCTCTGCAAAATTCAAACGCGGGATTCTTGTCGAAGGATAGCGTTTGCAGCTCATTTTCATGAATAGCAGGAACATAAAATTGATTGCCAGAATAAAGCCTATCCGGAAATTGGATAAACTCCTTCAACTCTTGTTTTGTTGATATTTCTTTGATGATCAAGCCCATTTTATTTCATGAATTAGATTAAATGATTGTCCGTGATGATACCTAAAGCCTTTGCGCCATTGTAATCAACTCATTTGTCATAGGCATTATAGCGGATAATCATATTAGTTTAATATCGTTTTTGAGTCAGGTTGATGAACAAAAATTAATTTGACCGGACATAAAACACATATTCAAATGTCAAAAATTTATTGAATGTTGTTGTTCCTACTATAGCAGCAAAATTACTACCTAAATTCTGAAAAAAATTTGGCAGCAGTGTTCTCACTTGCTCTGCCCTGTTTAGTGTTGATAAATTTAACGATTCTACAACATTTCCTGTAGTTATTCCATTTTTAAAGGGTTTAAAATTTATACTTCTCAAATGCGCGCATAGTTTTTAAGGTAATCTTGATTCCCAAAATCTGCAAAAAGTAAAACACCCCTAGGTTTTAAAATGCGATATGCTTCACCCCAAAATAGGTCTACCCTTGAGTAACGGTGTGACGATTCTATGTTAACTACCCCATCAAATGCATTGTCTGCAAGGTCTAACTTTTGTTGATCTGCTTGTAAGCGCTTTATTTTTTCAGATGTGTATTTTTTGTAACAAAACTTAACGGCTTTATTAGTCAAATCAACACCAATTGCTATATTTGGTTCGAATGTTCTGTTCATGTTAGATAAGCCTCCACCACGGATACAGCCAACTTCCAAAATATCTTTCCCTTTAATTTCGGCCCCTGTTGCAAGTAATTGGTAAGGCTGTATTGAATATCTATCCTTTTCATCATTTTCGTTAAGTTCGACCTTCTGGTTATCTTTCGAGTAACCATAATTCATAACAATAACCCCAGCGTTTTTATCAACGATACTTACATGCCAGTACAAAAATTTAAAAAAGACATTTTTCAGTACTATCATGGTAACGCTGTTTTAAATATGTTCTTTGCAATATATTCACAAAAAATTATGACCTTTTGGTTTAATATCATCAGCTATAGCAAAACCAATTTCGTTTTCAAGGTCAAGGCCTATTTCAGCTTCGTCAAGACTGTCAGCACCTGTAGCTTTAAAAGTAAAATTGGGATCTACTTCAGCTTTGGAAACACCTAATTTGCTTACTACTATTTCAGCTACAATTTTTTCGAATATGATGCAATGCTAATTTTATGATATGATTATCCGTTTAAATACCAAAGCACCCAACCGTCATTAAGGGTTGAAGCAGCTTAGCGATGCGAAATCGACCCTGCCTGCGGGTTAACACTGTGGCAGGCAGGGAAGGTAATCCTTATTCTACTGAATAATAGATTGACTGCGTTGAACTCCGCTGCGCTTCGGTTGCTTCAACGTAAAAAGCACTCCCAGCCTACCTGCCGCCTGCCTGCCGCCTGCCTGCCTTTGCCTGCAGGCAAAGGCAGGGCAAAGGCAGGGCAAAGGCAGGCTCGCAATGACGTGTTGTTATGTCTGTAACCTTTAGGCATATTAGCGGATAATCATATTTACTATTGCTTCAACCTTCGTACAGTAAAATCATCATCGGTCAACCCGGTGTCATATTTTACGTCTGACATTTGCATTTTGGTTTTGTGGTTTTTCTTTAAGTCGGTCATTTCAATTTCAGCAGCATTCCAGTAATTGCCAACTTTTTCGAATGTGTACTTGGCTTCTTTAACCTTACTGTTTGCCTTATCGTAATACTCCATAAGTTCGGGATAGAAATTTGTTTTGTTGATGCGTACAATTACTTTAGAATAATCGGAACGGTTCAGTGGAGTAAGTTCAAGCACAAAAGCATCCGCTTCGGTTTTCAGTAATTTTGGCGTGTACTTGGTTGAGAATAGCACAGATTCCATGTCGTCATAAGAAAAGTCGGTGCCGGCAAAGTTTTGATTTTTTGCGCTGGTTGCAATTCTCCTTTCTTTTCCAAATGCAGGTAAATACAAATACATCACATCGTTTGGCAACGATAAAACGGAGATTCCTGCCTGCGATGCCGGTGAGGTGAATCGAAACATACGCTTATCGTTGCCTTTCTGTTGTACAGTGGCTTCACGGATTTCCTCTTTCCCGTTTTTGTCAATCAGAATAATTTTATTTTTCCCTGTCATGTCTTTGGGCGAGTACATCACTTCATCCATCTTTTTTAGGATTGTACTTGCGTCTTGCGCATGGGCAGAAAAAATACCTCCTGCTACGATAATGGCGGTTACTACCGCTGTTTGAATTCTTGATTTCATACTTTTCAATTTTAATGGTTAATGATTATTTGCTGTTACTTTACGTTTTCGGTTCACAAGGATTAAAATAACGGGTAATAGCGTTAAAGCGCCAAACCCGGAGCCAAGCATGCTTATGGCAACCAGTAACCCGAAGTTTTGCAAGGGTACGATTTGGGAGAACAGGAGCACTAAAAACCCCGCTGATACCGATATAACATTGATAATTATCGCCTTGCCACTTAGCAAGATGGTTTCTTCAATGGCTTTTTCAGCATCCCCATTGTTCATCAAATGATTATTGAAACCGGTAATTACATGGATAGAATAATCGATGCCGATACCCAAGGCAATGCTGGCCACCAGTACGGTAGCAATATCGAGGGGGATACCGGTTATCCCCATGAACCCGAATAACACAATTGTAGTGGCAACAACGGGTATGGCGGCAAAAATTCCTTTTGAAGCGGAGCGCAATATCAAGCCTACAATTAACACAACCATAAAAATGGCTATTAACAAGCTGTTATACTGGCTATTTATCAAGCTACTGTTGAGCTTAACATACACAGGCGGCATGCCGGTCAATTCAATTTTAAAATGTTCGTTCGGGTTCTCCTCGATGAACCGGTTCATTTTTGCAGTAAACACCTCAAGCTCTTTAGTATCGACCGACGCAAATTTCGATTGGATAATTCCCTTGGTAAGGTCATCATTTACGAGCTGGGGCATAACCTCCTGGCCATCGAGCAGAAACCATAATTGCTCAATTTTTGCCTTGTCGTCAGGTATTTCTTCACCTTCGCCCATGGCATCGTTCATTTGCTCAATCAGGTCTGCTACCGACTGTGTGATATCAATATTCGGATCTTCCTTCATGAAATGCTCGGTTCTAATCATCATCTTCAGCACCTCAGGACTTTGCATATCACCTTCAAAAACAACAAATACCGGTAACGAGCCGCCAAATTTTTTCTGCATCACATCCTCTGCAACCCTTGTTGGATTATCTTTCTTAAAATAGTCGGCCATGTTTACACTGGTTTTTATCAGCGTTATGCCGCCTATGCATAACACGAGCAGAACGCCCCAGCTTATTAGCGTATATTTGGGGTGTTTAAACAGAAAATTAACTAAGGGCAGCAGAATTTTGTGGGTTAATATGGTTTGCTTTTCTTTGTTTTCGGTAGCTGCCTTTTTTCTGTACATTGATAAACCCGAAATAAGTGCGGGAACAAAAAACAGGGATAGTATTAAAGCGATTAGCGTACCCACCGCAGTAAATATCCCGAAATCTTTTATCATGGTGAGGTATGCCCCAAAAACAAAGGACACAAACCCGATGGACGTGGTTACTGCAGCCAGTATTACCGGAACCAGAATATAACCAAGTGCTTGAACCAATGCCTGTTTTCTGTCTGCAAGCTTGTTGTGGTTAATGCTGTTGAGCACATGAATTGTATAAGCACTTCCCACAGCCAGCAGCACAACCGGAATTATATTTGAAATAATGGTTAGCTCGTACCCGGTTACTGCCATCAATCCCATGGTCCATATAACGGCAAGGCCTGCTGTGAGCAATGGCAACAATACCCCCCTAAAAGATTTGAAGCTTAACAATAAAATAATAGCAATTACGAGGAAAACGATGGGAATAAGCCAAACAATATCCGAAATAATCAAATCGTTAATGTCGTTCATCATCATGGGCAGCCCACCAAAGTAAATTGTTTCGGGTAAATTTAAAGCTTCAATTTTATCCTTAATCTCTTTGGCAACAGCCTGTTTATCTTCGTCAGGAAGAAGTGTAAACATAATCGCGGTTGCCGTCCCGTCCTCCGATACAACAGCTCCCTTGTACATCTCTTTGGAGAAAACATAGTCTTTCAGGCTGTCTAACTGCGATTGCTCAACGGGCAAATCATACTCATCCACCAGCTTGCCAATTTCAATACCCCATTCAGAGCTTTTGATATCGAGAATATTGGTTAAGCTTGTAACGGTTGACACACCATGGGTATATTTAAGGCTGTCGGTAATTTGCTTCACATGCTGAATAACGTCTGCTTTAAAAACATCATCGGTTTCCAGAACAATCATCCCCATATCGTTTCCGCCAAACTGTGTGCCTATCTCCTTGTACAACCAGGCAGCAGGGTCGTCATCGGGTAAAGAGCTTATTATATCAGCGTTTATATGCAAGTCTTTTGCCTGATAAGTGAAGAATACGGTTAATCCGGCAACGGCTATAATTATCAGCCATCTAAATCTTACTATGCCTTCTGAAAATCTGTTCATATTTTGTTGGTTATTAGTGATTTGTACTTAATTCGTTTTATAGTCAGCTTTGGTGAAAAAAATTATGTAGATAACCCTTTTGTGAGTATTCCAATTAAACCTTCAAAATGCGGAGCGTATTTCACATATTTGTTCTGGAGGAAAAAGGGTATCTCAAGCCCTTTTATAATCATAATGAATACGTCTAACAGAACATCAATATCGCCAATAATATCAAATTCGCCCATCTCAACCCCTTGCAATATCATCTTTTTCAGGTTTTCTTTTTCCCATGTATCCAATTCGGCCCGTAAATCATCAATAAAATGAAAATGTTCAAAGAAATCAGCTTTTAGGGTTTCATGATAATTTGCAGCAGTATTTAGAATCTCCATTCTTGTAACGAGGTATGTTTTTACCTTTTCAGCAGAGGTTAAATCGGGATTGTTAACAATAAAAGACAGCTGATTTCTCAGGTTTAACATTTCTATTGATACAACCTCCTTAAATAAATCCTCCTTGCTTGCAAAGTGATAGTACAAGGAACCTTTGGCTTTCCTCGCAATTCTAGCAATTTCGTCCATTGAGGTTTTGTGAAACCCAAAGCGACTGAAAAGCTTGTCCGCAACTCTTAAAATTGACTCTTTGGTATTATCAATGCCCATGTCATTTTTGTACTAAAACTGTTTTGCGGTACAAAAATAAATGTTTTTTTTTACAACTCAACATATTTAACCTTTTTTATAGTTCACAAACACTAGGGGGGCCGGTAATAATTTTGGACACGATTGAAAAGATTGCTTTTGATTATAGTGCGGCCTGATTCTAAAAATTCCTCGGTAAGTTTTAATAGTTGGGCTAAAAAAATCGAACTGATTTTCTTTCCAATTGTACTTTTGGGTACCAAAAACACTTGTTGCAGCTTTGAATATAACTGATTGCAAACGATACCTTTCTGTGAATTCCTTAATATGAATCTCACTCATCTTCGAGGGGATGATAGCTTTCTTCAATCGATAGCCAAACTCCACCTCTGCGATGGTATCCTCAGGGTTATTTTCTACAGGTTTTACTACGTTGTAATCAATTTGTAGCTATGATCTGTAAATGGTATCAATACGAAGTATATTTAGAAACAGTAGTGTCCGGTAAACCTTTTAAAGATTTAGCTTCGCTGCTACTTCGTGGTCTCCCTTCCTGCCTGACTGCGTCATTCAGGCAGGCGCTTGCGATCTATATTTATTAGTCGGCCAGTAGTGATTAGTATTCAAAATTGTAGCGGATCGCCTGCCCAAAACAATGTTTTTCAAACTTTGGCTTACAGGGTAAGTTCGCAGTGGTTAGGCTATAGGTTGTTTTGGGGGTGAAAACCTTCATGCCTTTGAACGGCGAGTAGAAAAGGGATAAGTTTACTCGCATTGCACCAACCTCTCCACGGATCACCAACAAACCCGTATATATTGCTAATTCTGCTTGTTGGTGCGGCTGCCCTTGCAGCAGCTAAAAGCTATACTTTAGGTAGAACTGCAGCGTATTGTTGAATTGTCCCCGGTTGAGCCGATACGCGATATCGCCCTTGTGTGGGCGCACGGGAAATGCCGAGTAGGAGTATGATGCGCAGAAGCTAAATCGGCTATTTATAAGATACTCAACACCAGCCGTAGCAGCCACTTCAACTTTGCGGAACTGTGCAACATCCTCCTCAGGGTAAGGGCCATCCATATTGCTCTCGGTTGCTTTCCATAAGTAGCCTACAGATAAACCCGCAAAAGGAGCTATATTCTCACGAAAGTGATACTCGACAAGGTATGGCATATGGATATAGTTTAGCCGCATGCTGTAAAAACCTACTACCCCACCAATATCATCCTTAAACTGCTGATAGCTGCCTTTTTGCAAAAATTTAAGCTCTGTGCGAATGGCTAGCTCGGGCGAAAGGCTACAGCCAACCCACACACCTGCCGCCAAGCCAACTCGGTGGTAGCCTCCGTATCCATCGCCATCGACCTGTGTGGCCGACATACCGGCTAGCAGTCCTCCGCTAAAACCCTGGGGATAAACAGTAATCGAAAGTGCTGTGCTAATAAATATTATAATCGCTTTTCTTAACATCCGCTGTTACTTTTTAGCATTTCAAGCATTTTTACAACACCCGTTGAGGCTTGTTCTTTAATAAAAGTAACATCGCGGCGCGAGTAAACCGCCACGTCATGCGGGTCGATTAGGAAGATTGGGATGCCCATGGGGGCGTAGTCAAGCAGCCCTGCTGCTGGATATACGTTGAGCGAAGTGCCTACCACGGCAAAGATATCGGCTTGTGCTGCAATTTCGGCGGCCTCGGCAATCATGGGCACTGGCTCGCCAAACCAAACGATATGCGGACGAAGCTGGTAGCCCCGTTCGCACACATCGCCCATTTTCAGCTCCCTGTCACCAATATCGTATATAAGGTCTGGGTCACCTGTCGATTTGGCCTTGGTTAGCTCCCCATGCAGATGGATTATTTTGGTACTCCCCGCCCGTTCATGAAGGTTGTCCACATTCTGCGTAATGATACGTACATCGAATTCCTTTTCGGCTTGGGCTAGCGCTATGTGCCCCATGTTTGGCTCAACGGTAAATAGCTGCTTACGGCGCTCGTTGTAGAATCGCTGAACCAGCGATGGATTGCTGTCCCACGCCTCGGGACTTGCCACCTCCATCACATCGTACTCCTCCCACAGGCCGCCCATATCGCGGAATGTTCTAATGCCGCTCTCGGCCGAAATACCAGCACCTGTCAACACTACCAATTTCTTCATAAGTACCAATTTTGTGTAAAGATATTGATATTTTGAAAATATGGATACTCTACGCGTTGCCTAAAATGATCACAATTAGCTATATAATATGTCGTTATGTAAGATTTCGAGAGAACAACAGATTTATCGCTAGATTAATGGGCTATGTCAAAACAGGTGTAACGTTGAGTATTCATTTTTGAAAAAACAGAAACGGGCATCCAAATCCAATTGGATGCCCGCTTGAATATCATTTGATATTTTTACCCTAAATCAATCCCTTTGCGTGCTTCTGGCCAATAACCTTTAGCATATCGTCGGTCATGGTTTCAAGGTTCCACTTCGGATTCCACCCCCACTCTTCGCGGGCACAGCTATCGTCCATGTAGTTTGGCCAGCTTTCGGCTATTGCCTTTTTAACCGGGTCAACATCATAATCCATTACAAATTCGGGGATACGCTTTTTGATGGCTGCCATAATTTGCGATGGCTCAAAGCTCATAGCCGTTACGTTAAAGCTATTCCTGTGCCTAAGCTTGCTGGGGTCGGCCTCCATCAAATCAACGCAGGCGTTTAGCGCATCGGGCATATACATCATATCAAGGTAAGTACCTTGAGGGAGTGGACAGGTAAACTTCTTCTCCTTAATGGCGCCATAGTATATCTCCACGGCGTAATCGGTAGTTCCACCGCCCGGCAGGGTGACATTTGAAATGATTCCGGGGAATCGCACGCTACGCGTATCGAGCCCAAAGCGCTGGTAGTAGTAGTCGCTTAGCAACTCACCAGAAACTTTGCACACGCCATAAATGGTGGTTGGGCGCATTACCGTATCCTGCGGGGTATTGTCCATTGGGGTCGATGGGCCAAAAGCACCAATGGAGCTGGGCGTAAACACTGCGCACTTGTTCTCAAGGGCTATATCCAATGAGTTGAGCAGCGCACCCATATTGATCTTCCAGGCGAGCTGTGGGTTTTTCTCACCTGTAGCCGACAGCAAAGCCACCATGTTGTATATGGTGTCAACCTTGTACTTTTTAACTACCTCAGCAAATCTCTTCCCATCCAAAGCGTCAAACTCTTCTAAAGGGCCTGCCTCACCCAGCTGCTTACAGGTGCAGCAGTTAATATCGGAGGCAATCACATTCGAATCGCCATATATGCTACGCAGGTGAGGAATTAGCTCGGAACCAATCTGTCCGCCAGCACCAACTACCAGTATTCTTTTCATAGGGGAATCTCTTTTGCAGTTCGAATTTATAATTAAATCTCTTGCGTTTACAGAAAATTTATTAGACAAAAGTATACTTTTCCGATTAACTGTAACGTATCAATTGTCATAACTATACTATTTTTTTCGCACCAACACTCAATAGACCCTAATTTGCAGATAATTAAACCAATAGGTATGTGTTGAAAAACATTTTAGACTGCTTGGTTAAAATAGTCGAAAAATCTATTGCCTCGTAAAAATTTCGGTAGTATTATTGGACTAAATTAAGCGAATAGTCGAGTTGCTTCATGGACAGTGACAACAAACCGATGGCCCACAGCAATATGCGAAGCACCATTGTAAGCATTGCCTCAGAGGTTTTTGCCAAGTTTGGGTTTAAAAAAAACAACCGTTGATGACATTGCCCAAGCGCTTAGCTAGGGCAAAAGCTCCATACACTACTGCTTCAGCAGTAAGGAGGATATATTTAAGGCCGTGGTTGAAAGGAGGCCAATGCCCTATGCGAAAAAATCGATAAAATACTTCGAGGCGACCAAAGGTAATTGACAAGGTTAAGGCATACGTTAACACCCGAATGCAGGCGGTACAGGTTATGGGCAACTACTACACCCTAGTTGGCACAAGCGATGAAAACCAAATTGATAGTAAATGCTTGCTGCTTAAAACAACAAGAAAGGAATAGCCCCCCGCACACAGGCACATCTGGCAGCCCCCAACACACGGGCGACCGCTTCGCAGCCATAAGAGCCTTCTTTTTGCCGACACACAAAAAGGCTAGTTGACAGATTGTTGAAAAGTTATTAATGAAACTCGTTGACAAGAATTAAAACATACCTTATATTTGACAAATAGTGTCAAGACATAATATTCAAATGGAAACTATTGGTCAGATAATTCGGAATAAAAGGGAAAACCTTGGTTTGCTTTTAAGACAAGTAGCAGCTAGTCTTGACATTGACCCTGCAATTTTAAGCAAGATTGAACGGAGTGAAAGAAAACCAAACAAAGAACTCATTTTAAAACTTTCTGAAACACTTGATATTGACAAGGAAGAACTACTTGCTCAATACATTAGTGATAAGATTGCGCATGATATAGCGGATGAAAACTGCGCTGACAGAGTTCTTAAACTTGCAGAGGAAAAAGTTAAATACTTAAAAACCAATTCGGTCAACAGCTAAATATGAGTATCAACAAAGAAATGCTTGAAATAGATGTTGCGGAAGAACCGCAACTTGGAGTTAAGTTTTCGACCAAACCTGATAAAGTTAAAGGATTAAACGGGAGGGGAAAGGTTGAGACGCTGAATGTTCTTTCTCTGTTCTCGGGCTGTGGAGGAATGGACTTGGGGTTTGAGGGAGGTTTCTCAGTCCTTGCCTCATCGGTAAACGAAAAACTAACGCCTCATTTTGTAGACAAATATCTTGACAACGGTTTTGTTCAACTAAGAAAGACTAGGTTTAAGACTGTTTTTGCTAATGATATTCTCCCTGATGCAAGAAATGCTTGGATAAAATACTTTTCAAAAAGAGGTCACAGCCCCGATGATTTTCATACTGACAGCATTGTCGATTTAGTTAAGCAGCATAAACTTGGTCTCGATGTATTTCCTGAAAATATCGATATGGTGACGGGAGGGTTTCCTTGTCAGGACTTTAGCGTTGCAGGGAAGAGAAACGGCTTTAACTCCCACAAGAATCATAAAGGAGAAATCATAAAGGATAATGAAGCTTCTATTGAAACGAGAGGACAGCTCTATATGTGGATGAAGGAGGTAATAGAAATCACAAAACCAAAGATTTTTATTGCAGAAAATGTAAAAGGACTTGTAAATCTTTCAAATGTTAAGGAAATAATTCAAAGCGACTTTTCACGTGCTGGAGAAAATGGATACATTGTTTTAGAACCTCAGGTTCTTCACGCTGCAAACTTTGGAGTTCCCCAGTCAAGGGAAAGGGTTATTTTTATTGGAATTCAAAAATCTGCACTGACAAGCAAAGCGTTAGAAGAACTATCGAAAAATAAAATTTCAGAAATCTACAATCCATACCCAACCCCCACTCACGCATATACAGTTGAAGGCGAAGGACTAAAACATTACGTAACGCTGAATGACATTTTTAAAAATTTGGTTGAACCAGAACAGTCTGATGACCTTTCGCAAAAGCATTTTTCAAAAGCCAAGTATATGGGTTCTCATTGTCAGGGTCAAACTGAAATCAAGCCAAACAGTATCGGACCTACCATTAGAGCCGAACATCACGGAAATATTGAGTTTAGACGACTATCAACCGAAAACGGAGGTAAAATTGCTGAAGAATTAGAAAAGGGATTAAAAGAAAGGCGACTTACAGTTCGGGAATGTGCATTAATACAAACATTTCCACCTGATTATGAATTTGTGATAGAAAAAAGCTACGGAAGAAAAGGTTCTTTTTTAGTAAGCCCTTCGCAAGCGTACAAAATTATTGGCAATGCGGTACCGCCGCTTTTAGCCTACAACCTAGCAAAAAGAATTGAAGATATATGGAACCTGTATTTTAAAAAGTAAGCAATGATTATTTCAGCAAATCCTGAACCCAACAGGGAAGAGTTTGACGTTCTATTAAATTGGACCGTTGAAGAACTAAACAGCCAAGCCAAAAAATCTGCTAAGACAGTTTCAGCACTTACAGGGAATAAGTTAGAACCCTTGGTTAAAGACGTAATGTCAGATTTAGCGGTAGGTTCGCCCTTTGAAAACTCTATAGAACTTATTGGAGGGCAGAAATTCCCTGACATTGTTGCAAAAAAGTATTATGGCGTTGAGGTTAAAACAACGACACAAAACCATTGGAAAACTACGGGGAATAGCGTACTGGAAACGACACGAGTTGATGATGTGGAAAGAATTTTTATGCTATTTGCAAAGCTGGCAAGTCCAATAGAATTTAGGTGTCGTCCCTATGAAGAGTGTCTATCTGAAGTGGTTGTAACCCATTCCCCTCGTTACTTGATAGATATGAACCTTGAAAAGGGTAAAACCATTTTTGACAAAATAAAAACACCCTATGACACTTTAAGGAAAAATGAAAATCCGATAAAACCAATAGTAGCCTACTATAAAAGCAAACTCAAACCTGGGGAAGACTTGTGGTGGATTGACCAAGAGAATACAAAATCAAGCAACTTGGTGATTAGGGTTTGGAATAATCTCTCCATTATTGAAAAACAAGAACTTAAGAATAAAGCCATGGTTTATTTTCCTGAACTGTTTAGCAATAGCAGTGAGAAATTTGGAAGGTTTGCCATTTGGCTAGTCACAAGAGAAGCAATTGTTTGCCCGAATATTCGTGATATGTTTACAGCAGGTGGGAAAGGTAAAATAGTAATAGGAAAAAATGTGTTCAGTAATGTTCCTAGAATATTCCTAAACCTTTTTGAAAACTTTGACTCGATTATTGAAAGATTGGTTCTTACTTCACCCTCCGAATTATCTGAACATTGGGGGTTTAAAACAACAGAGAGAGGAAAAGTGGCTGATTGGATTGAACTAGTTGCTGAGAATTCAAGAAAGATTTCGGATGCAAAGCATTTAAATATTAAAGAAATGCTCAAAGCTATGACAAAGTAAATTTACCCTGCACAGCCACACACACCAAGTCGCAGTAGCCGCCCTGCAATCCGAAACTTACCAAACCTACCTACGGCAAGGCAGGAAGTGCGTCTGTTTCCAACGCACGAAAGAAAAGACATTGCAGCAAGCATAAAGGCATTGCTTACCAAGGGGGTTGAGCAGAAGGTTTTCCAAGTAAAGGCAGTTGAATCGAATGAGGCTATGGTAAATTCGGCTCGAACTAACTACTTTCCAAACATCAGCGCAACAGGGCTATACAATCGCACCAACCGAAATATTCAGCTGCTCGAGAATAATATGCTAATCCCCGTTGTGCCGTTTAGCACCATCAATCACGAGACGGGAGAGTTCTACCCCAAACGCGATTCTACCAGTACATCTGTGTTTAACCCCATAAGCGGGGGGGGTAAATTTACGATTAGGACGGCAACCCCGTTTTCACCAATTACTGCGGGCTGCCTAAGGATCAGCTGCAATTTGGTGATAAGAAAAGGCCAACGAGGCGCAGCTAAATCTGCTTAAGGCGCAGAAAGGACTTTAACTGTTGCGCATGGCGCTATGCCAAACGGTTGGGCTTCCGTTCGAGTCAAACATCATGCTTAACAATAGCTTGAACACAGTCGCCAGTAGTATTCAAGGGGAGCCTCTAGTTTATAGTGCTAATACAACCCGACCCGTGCTGGCTCTGCTTAGCGCAAGCGGGGTCAAAAGCATACGATGTGGTGCAAAAGGCTGGCCGCAACTGCCTTCGCCCTGTGCTAATTACCAGCCTAACCACTATGCTAGGAACCTGCATTCCCGTACACTCATAACGAGGCGACGGTATCCGGCGGTAGTACATCCATATCCTTGAATAGCTGCCTTTGCTTCTGAAGTACCTCGCCGACTATCAGGGACTTGCCTGGTTCGGTGTAGCACTCGATCAGGTCTGCCTCATCAAGGAGTCCTTGAATAGTATATTGTCTGAAAAGATTCTTTTCGCTCATTTGTTTCTTAATATAGGAGAGATAGATCAGCGCGATGAACTCGACAAAGAGTTTTCCCTCCAGGCTTTCGAC
>Ga0265295_1002768_pt1 | contig 26857 bp, 30 predicted proteins | sample Munlansysbiofilm_FD_192503 | JGI IMG/M metagenome (GOLD analysis project Ga0265295, IMG submission 192503) | Leachate microbial communities from a municipal landfill in Southern Ontario, Canada - Methane capture system biofilm | ecosystem: Engineered > Solid waste > Landfill > Unclassified ... | reverse complement strand
TGATAGAAAATAGAGATAAAGATATTCAAAAGTTATCAGAACAAGTAGAGAATAGAAATAAGAAACTTGAGAAATATGAATCATTGATAGAAAATAGAGATAAAGATATTCAAAAGTTATCAGAACAAGTAGAGAATAGAAATAAGAAACTTGAGAAATTTCATGAAATTATTAATGAAAAAAATATCGTTAAAAAATACCAACTTTATAATAGAATAAGAAAGGAACATTTAAGTGAATGATTTAATTTCTGTAATAATACCAGTATATAATGTAGAAAAATATTTACTACGGTGTTTATCCTCGGTCTCTTCTCAAACTTATAAAAATATAGAAATTTTAGCTGTAAATGATGGATCGAAAGATAATAGTATAAATATTCTATCTGAATATTTAAAGAAAGATAATAGATTAGTTATAATTGATCAAAAAAATCAAGGATTAAGTGGAGCAAGAAATAGTGCGATAAAAATTGCAAAAGGTAAATATCTAATATTTCTTGATAGTGATGATTATATAAAAGAAGAGTTAATAGAAGAAGTTTATGAAAATATACTTAAAGAGAGTGCTGATATTGCAGTATATGGATATGATAAAATTAAAGAAGATGGTACCTTGATAGCAAAGCCAGATTTTGGAAATAATATTTTTGAACATGATGAAGCTATAAAAAAAATTTTATCTTTAGCTATTTCACCAATGGCATGTAATAAAATGTATAAAAAATCTCTTTTTATAGAAAATAATATATTTTATCCTTTAAGAAAATTGCATGAAGATGTTGGAACAACTTATAAATTGTTTTGGAATGCAAAAAAAATAATATCTATGTCAAAAAGTTATTATTATTGGATAATACGAGATGGTTCAATTACAAGTAAAACTACATATAAACATGTAAATGATATATTTGAATTATTTCACGAAAAGAAATATTTTTTGGAAAATCAAAATATATTTGATGATTTTCAAGAGTCTTATGAGGTAGGTTTTATAAAAATGATTAATTTACTTTTTGAAAGACTTATGACAGATGAGGCAGGAATGAAGCATATACTTCCATACTTGGTTCAAAGAGTTAATGAATTAAACATAATTAATCAAGATAATGAATTTTATAATAAGATGAAGAGTTTTATAACGGAATTTCAATCTATATTTGATAAAGTTGAACAATTAAAAAAAGAGATAAATGTAAACAATGAACTCATAAAAAAACAAAAAATAGCTATAGAAAGTAGAGATAAAGCGATGATGAAAAAAGATGAGTTTATTAAAAAGTTATATGATATGATAGACTATAGAAATAAAAAGATAGAAAGTTGTGTTAGTGAGATATGTTTACTAGAAAATTCTATTTATACGAAAATATTTAAAATTTATAAAAATGATTTTATAAGCTTGAAAAAAAGGTTACTAAAATGAATCATATCAAAGTAAGTATAATTATCCCTGTGTATAATGTTGAAAACTATTTGATTAAGTGTATAAATTCTGCTTTAAATCAAACATTACAAGAGATAGAAGTTATAGCTGTTAATGATGGCTCTACTGATAAAAGTTTAGAAATATTAAAATCATTTTCAGATGATAGATTAAAGATTATTACGCAGGAAAATCAAGGTTTATCAGGTGCAAGAAATACTGCTATAAATATAGCAAAAGGTGAATTTTTATTATTTTTAGATAGTGATGATTATATTGATTTGGAAATGGCTGAAAGTATGTACAACAAGGCTATTGAAAATAATTTAGATATAGTTATTTGTAGATACAATCAAGTTGATGATGAGGGTAATTCCTTGTATAAAAGTGGCATAACAAATGATTTTTCTAAAGAAGATCATTTTAAAAGAATATTATCTGCTAAATCATCGTCAATGGCATGTGATAAGTTATTTAAGAGAGAATTATTTATTGAAAATAATATATTTTTTCCACCTAACCTATATCATGAAGATGTATATACAATTTATAAACTGTTTTATTTTGCTCAAAGTATTCAAGTAATTGAAGAGGCATTTTATAATTGGTTAAAAAGAGATGGCTCTATTAGCAAATCAGTTTCACAGAAACATATTGATGATATTGAAAAAATTTTATTAGATACTAAAGGTTTTTTAGATAAAGCAGGTATATTTAAGAAATACGAAAAAGAGTTTATTCGAAGGGGAGTGCATTTTTTGTTTGGTTTAACTGATAGAATAAATTCTTCAAAATTATCTAATGAACAAAAAAATTCATTAAGAATCAATGTTTGGAAAATTGTAAAATTATTTGAATTAAATACAGAAAATGGATTGAAAAATTTAAAAAAAATAGATATGAGGTTATATTCAAAAATGAAGTTAAAAATGGATTATGCAAAAAATCAAAAAGATAATGTTTTATATCTTCTTGGAAATAAAATATTTCCAAAGGGTACAAAAAGAAGAGAAATTTTAAAAAAATTATTATTTAAAGATAGCTATGAAGCTCCTAAAAAAATAAAAAATAATACTACACCAATGCTTGAAGTAGCAATGCCAATTTTACAAAGTGAAATAGAAGCACTTAGAACTTTAAAAGATAAATTTAAAGGTAAAAGATGTTTCATAGTGGGGAATGGCCCATCTTTAAATAAATGTGATTTATCACTTTTAGAAAATGAATATACATTTGGAGTAAATGGGATATTTTATAAAACAGAAGAGATGGGTTTTAAACCAACTTTTTATATGGTAGAAGATGGACATGTAGTTGATGATAACTTGGAAAAAATAAATGCTTATGATAAACCTAGATATAAGTTTTTCCCATCTTTGTATAAAGAAAAGATTATAAAAACAGACAATACTTATTTCTTTGCTGCTGATTTGGGATTTTATAGGGGAAATCATCCTTCATTTGAAATACCAAGATTTTCTTATGATTTTTCAGAAGTTGGGTATTGTGGACAATCTGTAACATATCTAAATATGCAGTTAGCTTATTATTTAGGCTTTACAGAAGTGTATCTTATTGGTATGGATTTTTCATACCAAATAAGAGAAACTGATGAAGCAAGAGGAGCAACACTGGTTTCAAATGAAGATGATATAAATCATTTTCACCCAGACTATTTTGGAAAAGGTAAAAAGTGGCATGACCCAAAGGTGCATAATGTTGCTAAAAATTATGAATTTGCAAAAGAACAGTTTGAAAAAGATGGAAGAAAAATCTATAATGCAACTATTGGCGGAAAGTTAGAGATATTTGAAAGAGTTGATTATAATAGTTTGTTGAAAGGAGAAAAAATATGAGAACTATAGAAATTAAGATGTTCGATGATTATTTGCACTATTATATAGATAATCATTATTTAGGTATGTTTGTATTATCTAAAGGTGAAATTTCAGATCATAGAGCTATTATTCGTAAAAATAAATTAAAAATTACATCTGAAAACTTATTGAAAACTTTGACTATGTCTATTTATGCATTGCTAAATCATTATTTAATAGAAAAAGATTTTATTAATATTGATTTATTGGAAGAGAGAAAGAAAAATATTGCTGATAATTCTAAAAAAATATTACAAGAGACAGCAGATAAAATTATTGAAAAAAATATATTAATCAAAGGTTAGATAATGATAATAAAATTTACAAATAAAATTTTAGAAAAATTAGAATCTAAAAGAGATAAAAAAAAGATAGAAAAATATTTATTAACACCAAAAGAATATCATAAAAAATTAGAAAATCTGAAAGATAAGTTTAAGGGGGAAAGATGTTTTATTGTTGGAAATGGTCCATCATTAAATAAATGTGATTTATCTTTATTAAAAAATGAATATTCTTTTGCTGTAAATGGAATTTTCTATAAAACTAAAGAGATGGGATATAAACCAAATTTTTATATGGTTGAAGATAATCATGTTGTAGCAGACAATTTAAAAGAAATTAATAAGTATGACTGTGAATATAAGTTTTTTCCATACAATTACAAAAATATGATTGTACCAAATGAAAATACTATTTTTATACCAATGGATTGTGGATTTTATAGAGAAAACCATCCTTATTATTGTATTCCTAGATTTTCTAAAGATGTTTCAAATGAAATATTTGCTGGGCAATCTGTAACAATTATGCAACTGCAAATGGCTTATTATTTAGGATTTACAGAAGTTTATTTGATAGGTATGGACTTTTCTTATGCATTACCTGAATCTACAGTTGTCGATGGGTGTAATTATACATCTCAAGAAGATGATGTTAATCATTTTCATCCTGATTATTTTGGTAAAGGAAAAAAATGGCATGACCCTCAACTTGATAGAGTTTTAGCAAACTATGAAAAATGTAAAGAAGAATTTGAGCATGATGGTAGAAAAATCTATAATGCAACTGTTGGTGGAAAATTAGAGATTTTTGAAAGAGTTGATTATGATAGTTTGTTTGAGAGTTAAGGATATATATTGATAAACTTTGATAGGACATATTTTTATTTAATTACTCTAATTATTATATCTTTTGGTGTTTCTTTTTCATACTCTAGTTTGAAATTGGAAAATTATAGTCAGCCACCTACTTTTGGTGGTTCAGACCAATTGGATTATAATGCAATGGCGTATGCCTTTTATAAAAAGAGTATTCCAGGCATATATATTACAGATGAATATAAAGAAAGTTTTACAAATTTTTCTAACTTAAATAATGGATATATAAAAAGAGTTCTTGAAGCTAAGAATAATGAACTTAGAACTTATGCTTATAGACCATTATTGTATCCAATCGTTCTAGGAATTTCATATAAAATCTTTGGGTATGACTTTGCTGTAGCAAGGTACTTAAATGTTTTTTTAATTATTTTAACATCAGTAATGATATTTTACATAATAAAATCATATACAAATCCTTTTGTAGCTTTTTTAGGTGCTTTATCTTTTGTAATTTTTCCAAATGTTGTGAAATATTCAAATTTGTTGCTTAGCGAGATTTTAGTCGTTTTTATGACTGTATTATTTTCTTTTTTAATGTTATGTTCAATTAGAAATTATAACTCAAATTTATTTTCATTACTTTTAGGTTTATCTTTAGGATTCCTTGTTTTATCAAAACAAATATTTTTATATATTTCAATACCTATTATTATACTATTATTATACTATTATTATAAAAAGAATAGAAATACTATAGGCTACTTTATTATGCCATATTTAATAATTATATTTTCTTGGTTTTCATATAATATTGGGATTACAGCTGATATTGATTTAAAAGGTGGTACTAGTGGTTGGCATGATATGCCTTCGGCATATTCATTAGGATATATAAATGGTGAAAATAGATTTAAAATTAGAGAAGATATTTTTAATAATTATGAAAAATTAAATAATATAAAAATCAAAGGAGATATTGAACGTTCTATATACGGAAAAAAGATTTTTTTTGAAATGATAAAAGAAAAAGATTTTTTGGTTAATTTACCAAAATTTATTGCTTTTAAATTAAATGGAGATTTAAGTTCAAACTATTATACTTATTGGATACTGTTTATATTGTCATTGATAAGCTATGTATATTTATATTATAAAAAAAGTATAGATTTTTTTATAAGTAGCATTTTGATAATAGTATTGGGTAATATTGGAATAGTTTCTTTAACTTTTTTTGATTCTGGAAGATTAATTTCACCAGTATTGCCATTATTTATAATTTTAATTTCTATATTTATAAATTTTATTTTATTTAAGGAAAAACATGAATCAAATGATTAAACTGCTTCGCCCACATCAATATATTAAAAATTTATTTGTATTTGCACCACTATTTTTTACATTTACTTTTAGTTTTGAGCATGTGGTTGATACTTTTATAGTGTTTATTCTTTTTTCTTTATTGGCTAGTAGTATCTATATTTTAAATGACTATATGGATATAGAAGAAGATAGACAACACCCAAAAAAGAAGTTTCGACCACTTGCTAGTGGAGAAGTGAGTAAAAATAGTGCAAGAATACTTTTTGTTTTTCTTGCAATATTACCACTTTTTATCTCTTTTCTTATAAGTACTAAGTTATTTTTGGTTTTGGCTATATATTTTATTTTAAATATTGCTTACTCTTTGGGATTAAAGCATATTACTATCATAGATATTTTTATAATCGCTAGTGGTTTTGTTCTAAGACTTTTTGCAGGAGCTAGTGTGATAGATACACAGCTATCTATGTGGATTATTATTATGACTTTTTTATTGGCACTATTTTTGGCTATTGCAAAAAGAAGAGATGATGTACTTTTGGCAAACGATGGTAAAGAAACTAGAAAAAATATAGATGGCTATAACTTAGAGTTTGTAAATGCCGTAATGGTACTAATGGGGGGGGGTAATATTAGTATCATACATTTTATATACAGTTTCAGAAGATGTAATTTCTAGGCTTAATAGTAGTAATCTATATTTGACTGCTTTTTTTGTGATTTTGGGAGTTATGAGATATATGCAAATAACTTTTGTAGAGGGGAATAGTGGAAGCCCTACAAAAGTTGTTTTAAGAGATAGATTTTTACAACTTACAATTTTGTTTTGGTTGGCTAGTTTTTTTGTGGTTATTAAGCTATGAGTTTAGTTTTAAAATATAGCTTATTTGCTATTTTTTCAACTCTTGTAAATTTGTTATTTCAATATATTAGTTTTGCTTTTTATAGTGGTTTTTTATCACTATATATTGCTATGTTCTTTGGAACCTTAGCAGGTCTTGTAGCAAAATATATTTTAGATAAAAAATATATTTTTTATTATGTAGTAAAAGACAAAAAAGATGATGGCAAAAAATTTATTCTTTACTCTATTATGGGAGTTTTTACCACTCTTATTTTTTGGGGATTTGAGATAGGTTTTGACTATATTTTTGCTAATGATTTTGCAAAATATCTAGGGGCTATTATTGGACTTGCTATTGGATATGTAGTTAAATATTTTTTAGATAAAAGATTTGTTTTTAAAGGTACAAAATGCAACTGAATAGCTGGGGAATGTATCCCAAAATAAAAAGTAAGATTTATACTTTTCAAACAAAAGATGAGTTAAAAAACAAGTTACAAGAAGATAAAAGCTTTATTCCTTTTGGAAATGGTAGAAGCTATGGAGATAGTGCTTTAAATGAAAATATTATCTACACAAAACCATACAACTATTTTTTGGATTTTTGTGAAGAAACAGGGCTTTTGCATTGTGAAGCTGGAGTTATGTTAAGTGAGATTATAGAAACTTTTGTTCCAAAAGGTTGGTTTTTAAAAGTAACTCCTGGGACAAAGCTCATAACTATTGGTGGAGCAATAGCTTCGGATGTTCACGGAAAAAATCATCATATTGAGGGTTGTTTTAGCTCTTGTGTAGAAGAGTTTAGTTTGGCTCTTCCAAATGGTGAAATAAAAACTGTAAAAAAAGATGATGAGCTTTTTTTGGCAACTTCTGGTGGTATGGGACTTACTGGAGTTATACTAGAAGCAAAAATATACCTAAAAAAGATAAACTCAAAATATATAAACCAAATCACCATAAAAACAAAAAATCTAAAAGATACTTTTGAAGCTTTTGAAAAATATCAAAATATGCCTTATAGTGTTGCTTGGATAGACTGCTTGGCAAAGGGCGAAAATATTGGAAAATCTTTGCTTATGGTTGGAGATTTTGAAGGGTGTGGAAATCTTGATTTTAAAGAGAAAAAGAAGATAAATATTCCTTTTGTATTTCCTAGTTTTGTTTTAAATACTTTGAGTGTAAAGGCTTTTAATTGGTTATATTATAAAAAAGCTCCAAATGGAGAGAGTAAGCAAAAAGTAGATATTGATACTTTTTTTTATCCACTTGATAGTATAAATAGCTGGAATAGAATATATGGAAAGGGTGGATTTACTCAATATCAGTTTATATTGCCAAAAGAAAATAGTTTTGATGGACTATTTGAGATTTTGACAGAAATCTCAAATAGTGGAAAAGGCTCATTTCTGGCTGTTTTAAAACTATATGGAAAAGAGAATAAAAACTATCTATCTTTTCCAATACAAGGATATAGTTTGGCTCTTGATTTCAAAATAGAAAAAGGACTTTTTGAACTTTTGGATAGTTTAGATGAGATTGTTGTGAAATATGGTGGGCGAATTTATCTTACAAAAGATGTAAGGGTTTCTAAAGAAACTTTTGAAAAAGGTTATCCAAATATAGAAAAATTTAGAGAGTTTAGAAAAAAGTTTGGTATGAGTGAAAAATTTGCTTCACTTCAAAGTAAAAGAGTAGGAATTTAAGTATGAGTTATGTTTTAATAATCGGTGCAAAAAGTGATATAGGAAAAGAACTCGCAAGAGTTTATGCAAAAAATGGTTACAAATTATATTTGGCAGCTAGAAATAGTTATGAGTTAAAAGATTTTGTAAAAGATATAAAAATTCGTTTTGATATTGAAGCAAAACTTTGTGAGTTTGATATGGAACAGTTTGAAACTCATCAAGAGTTTTATAACTCTTTAGAGCCAAAACCTTTGGGTGTAGTGGTTGTAGCTGGATATATGAATGAGCAAAAAATTTGCGAAAATGATTTTGAAAAGAGTTTAAAAACAATAAATGTAAACTTTACAGGAGCTGTAAGTATTTTAAATATTATTTCAAATGATATGGAAAAAAATAAAAAAGGCTTTATTGTGGGAGTTAGTTCAGTTGCAGGGGATAGAGGAAGAAAAGCAAACTATATTTATGGAAGTAGTAAAGCAGGGTTTAGTGCATATTTATCGGGACTTAGAAATAGATTGTTTGAAAGTGGAGTAAAAGTACTTACAGTAAAACCAGGGTTTGTAAATACAAAAATGACTGCTGGACTTGATTTGCCAGAAAAACTAACTGCACAAGCTGAAGATGTAGCACTTGATATTTTTAATGCTCAACAAAAAGGTAAAAATGTACTTTATACAAAATGGGTTTGGAGATATATTATGCTTATTATCAAATCTATTCCAGAGTTTATATTTAAGAAATTGAGTATTTAGTATGATATATACTATGAATAAATCAATTATATATAAATGTTTGTTATTAATATTAATATTTATATCTATACAGTATAAATATTTTTTACCATTGGATTTAATGGGAAATAATAATTATTTTATAGAAGATGATTTATTTTATTATATGGAAATTGCTAGAAATTTTTGGATTAATTATTCATTCACTTTTGATGAAATTAGTCTTACAAATGGATTTCATCCTTTATGGCAATATATATTAATTTTCGAATATAAGCTTTTTGACATATTAGGATTAGAATCATACTTTATCTATGGTGTTATAGGATTGAATATTATATTATTTTTGATAAGCATGATACTTTTCTTTAATATTTTAAATAAAAAACTATCTTTAGAATATAGTTTTATATTTACTTATCTAACATATCTTTTTAGTATGGTTTTCTTAATTAATGGAATGGAAACTATATTATTATTATTATTATTTCAGATTTATTTTTTATATTTTTTATCAATATCAAAAGATGATAATTCTTCATTAATTGTGAATGGAATAATTATCATTTTAATAACATTTTCGAGATTAGATGCAATTGTTATATCCTTACTTATTCTTATAGTAAATTATGTATATTTTGGTAAAAAATATTTTATTAAATTGAGTTGTATTTATTTTTTAATATTGTTTTTATTCTTGAGTTATAATTATATTATTTTTGAAACAATTTTTCCAATTAGTGGCAAAGTAAAACAATTTTGGGCTACTTTAATGAAATATAATTTGGATGATAATTTATTAAATCTAGCCAAATTATATAAAAACTATTTAAAATTAGCTTTTTCGGAAGTTTTAACAAAATATGGTTTATATTATATTACTATTATAGGTATATTTTTATTTGTATTAAAAAATATTTATTATAGAGCATATAGAGTTAATTTAAAAGATTTGAATACTAAGTATTTAATATTTTATCTGATAGTTTTATGTTATTTGATATCACAATTGTTATATTATTCAATATATAGTGCTCATATTTGGAGATGGTATTTAGGAATAGGGATAGTTTTAAGTATTTTTACTATTTTATTTGGATTATTTTATAGTAAAACAATAGAAAAATCTATAATCAGAAAATTTTTACCACTTATAATTTTACCTTTTTTATTCATTGATTTATATGTAACTGAAAATAAAATAAGAGATATTACAGACAAAGAAACTTTTGGAAAAGTCGCTTTCAGAGTTGTTGATTGGATAAATATCAATACAAAAAAGGATGATATAATCGGTATTTGGGCTGCAGGACAAATTGGATTTTATTCTGATAGAAAAGTAGTTAATTTAGAAGGGTTAGTCGCAGGAAAAGAACTTTTAATGGCTAATAAAAATAATAGTTTATATGAATATATTAAACATAATAATATTAAATATATTATACAATGGTTTCCAATTATTAGCTTTGATAAAGAAAAATCAATGGTGAAAGAACATTCACATCCATTAATTAATTTGAGATTAAAAGTTTTATATGAGAATAGTGACAAATTCATATATAGAGATGAAATTGTAATTCGTGATAGTTTAAAATCATATAGAGTATATATTTTTGAGGTAATTTAAATGAATTTAGCCCTTTTCGATTTCGATGGAACTATCACAAAAGATGATAGTTTCCTAAAATTTATCCGCTTTGTAGTTGGAGATTTTAGATTTTTTATTGGTTTTTTACTTTTGCTTCCTATTTTGATTTTGTATAAATTAAAAATTATTCCAAACCATAAAGCAAAAGAGATAGTGCTTAGATATTTTTTTAAAGGTTACAAAGAAGATGAGTTTAAAAAAGTAGCAAATAAATACTCACTAAACCATATAAAAACAATTTTGCGTTCATCTGCAATGGAGAAAATAAACTGGCATAAAGAAAATGGACATAAAGTTGTGGTTGTTTCTGCTTCTATTGATTGTTGGCTTCGTCCTTGGTGTGAAGAAAATGACTTAGAACTTCTTGCTACAAAACTAGAGATAAAAGATGTCAAAATCACTGGAAAACTTTTGAGTAAAAATTGCTATGGGATAGAAAAAGTAAATCGTATAAAAGAGAGTTATGATTTAGAAAAATATGATTATATCTATGCTTATGGCGATAGTAGTGGAGATAAAGAGATGTTGGCTTTGGCAAATGAAAAATATTATAAATTTTTTAAGGAGTAAAATGAAACTAAAAGCCCTACTACCAATGAAAGGTAATTCAGAACGAGTACCAAATAAAAATATGAGAGATTTCAATAGCTCTCCTTTATATCATGCCATTGTAAAATCTCTTTTAAATAGTAAATATATAGAGTGTGTAGTTATAAACACTGATAGCAAAATTATAGCAAAAGATGCAAAAGAAACTTTTGGAGATAAAATTATCATCATAGATAGACCTAATGAAATACAAGGAGATTTTGTATCTATGAATGAGATTATAGCTTATGATTTATCACGACTAGATGGTGAACATTTTTTACAAACACATAGTACAAATCCACTTTTAAGAAGTGAAACTATTGATTGTGCCATAGAGAAATATTTTGCTGGATTAATCAATTTTGATAGTGTTTTTGGTGTTACAAAAGTTCAAACAAGATTTTATGATAAAAATGCAAAAGCAATAAATCATAATCCAAATGAGTTATTAAGAACACAAGATTTAGAACCTATGTATGAAGAAAATTCAAACTTTTATATATTTTCAAAAGAGTCTTTTAAAAATGTAAATAACAAAAGAATAGGACTCAAACCACAAATTTTTGAAGTAAATAAACTAGAAGCCATTGATATAGATGAAAAAGAGGATTTTATACTAGCTGAACTTTTGTATAAAAATAGAGATAAATTGGAGATAAAATGAGTTTAAAACAAAAACTAAAAAACAATCAACTAACAATTGGTTCTTGGATTATGATAGGAAATCCTATAAGTGTTGAAGTTATGGCACTAGCTGGATTTGAATGGCTTGTAATAGATATAGAACATACTTCAATAGATTTACAAACAGTAGAAAATCTAATAAGAACTATTCAAGCAAACAATATAAAAGCACTTGTAAGAGTAAGTAAAAATGAAGAAGTAGTTATAAAAAGAGTTCTTGATATGGGAGCAGATGGTATTATTGTACCAATGGTTTGCTCAAAAGAAGAAGCTCTGATGGCTGTTAATTTTGCAAAATATCCACCAATTGGAAAAAGAGGTGTAGGGCTTTATAGAGCTTCAAAATATGGTACAAAATTTGAAGAGTATAAAAAGTGGGTAAATGAAGAACTTGTAATAATAGCTCAAATAGAGCATATAGACGCAGTTAATAATATAGATGATATTTTACAAGTAGATGGAATAGATGGAACTATAATTGGACCATATGATTTATCTGGTTCTATGGGTTATCCTGGAGATTTTGAAAGAGATGATGTAAAAGCAGCTGTTCAAAAAGTTTTAGATAAATGTAAAGAGTACAATATCCCATCAGGATTTCATGTAGTAGATACAAATCCAGAGAGTTTAAAACAAAAGATTAATCAGGGATGTACTTTCTTAGCCTATGGGATAGATTATTTTTTCTTAAGAGATTGTGCTATGAATGGAATGAAAAATATAAGAGAAGGATTAAAATAATGAGAGTTTTTGTATCAACACATCCTTTCTCTTCTACTTCAAAAGAGCCAATGAAGCTATTAAAAGAGAATAATTTTGAAGTAAGATTAAATCCCCTAGAACATAAAATGAGTTCAAAAGATTTAGTAAACAATATAAAAGATACGCAAATTCTTATAGCTGGTACAGAAAAAATTACAGAAGAAGTTTTTAAAAATGCACCAAATTTAAAACTTATATCAAGAGTGGGTATTGGGCTTGATGGTATAGATTTTGAATTGTGTAAAAAATATGGAGTAAGAGTTGCTTATACACCCGATGCTCCAACTATGGCTGTTGCCGAACTTTGTGTTGGTATGATACTTGATTTAGCTAGGCAAATCACTATTACAGATAAAAATATCAGACAAGGTATTTGGAAAAGACATATGGGAACTTTACTATATGGAAAAACTGTTGGTATTTTTGGTATGGGAAGAATAGGAAAAAGTTTAGTTCATCTTCTATCATCTTTTAATGTTAAGTTTTTAATTTATGATATAAATCCTGATATTGCTTTTGGAAGATTGTATAATGTAAATTTTGTTTCAAAAGAGGAAGTTTTAAAAAATAGCGATATTGTATCAGTTAATATACCACTTAAAAAAGATACTTTGGACTATATCACTATAAAAGAGTTATCTATTATGAAAAAAGAAGCTATTTTGATAAATAGTGCAAGAGGTGGAATAGTAAATGAAAATGATTTATATAATGCTTTAAAAAATAATCTTATAGCAGGAGCTGCTATTGATGTTTTTGAAGAAGAACCATACAAAGGAAATTTGTGTGAACTTGAGAATTGTCTTTTAACTTGTCATATGGGAGCTAGTACTATTGATAGTAGAACTGATATGGAAGTTCAAGCAGTGCAAGAATCTATAAGATTTAAAAATAATCAAAGTTTAAAAAATGAGGTTTTTGCAAATGTCTAAAAAAGTAGTTGTTTTTGGTGGTTGTGGATTTATTGGAAGTTATGTAGTTGAGGAACTACTAAAAAACAGTTATGATGTTGTAGTAGCTGATTTAAATTATTCTAAATATATAGATAAAAAATATTTTGTAAAGTGTGATATTTTAGATGAAAAAACTGTAAATAAAATTGTGCAAGGAGCAGATATTGTCTATAATTTTGCAGGATTTGCAAACCTTGATGATGCAATAGCAAATCCAAAAAAAGCTTTGGAATTAAATGTTATAGGAAATATAAATATTTTAGAAGCTTGTAAAATACACAATATTAAAAGATTTGTTTATGCAAGTAGTGCCTATGCTATGAGTGATAAAGGTTCTTTTTATGGGATAAGCAAACTTACATCAGAGAAACTTACTGAAGAGTATTATAAAAAATTTGGCTTAGAGTTTACTATTGTAAGATATGGTTCAGTATATGGAGAAAGAGATTTTCATAATAACTATATTTATAACTTATTAAAAAAAGCTATCGAAACAAAAGAGATAAATCATAGTGGAGATGGAGAAGAGATACGAGAGTATATTCATGTTGTAGATGTTGCAAAACTTGCAGTTGATATTATAAAATCAGATGAGTTTATAAATGAACATCTTATTTTAACTGGTGTTGAAAGAATGCAAAGAAAAGAGCTGTTTGATATGATAAATGAGATTTTAGGTGGAAGTTTAAAAATAAATCTAAATTCAGATGGCTACCATAATCACTATAAAACAACTCCATACACATTTTTACCTACAAGAAGTAAAAAATTGACAGCAAATCCATATATAGATATGGGACAAGGATTAATTGATTGCTTAAAAGATATAGAGGAAAATTGTGAAAAAAACTAAAAATATCTATTTATCATATATTTTAGATGAGAAAACTCCAAGTTACGGAAATAGAAACCAATTTAATCAAATAAAAAAATCAGATATTAAAAAAGGTGATGTAGCAAACGATACTATAATAGAAACAACTGTACATATTGGAACTCATATAGATATGCCATATCATTTTTTTGAAAATGGACAAACAATAGAAGATTTTAGTTGTGAATATTTTAATTTCCAAAATATTCTTTTTATAGAATTAAAACCAAAAGATTTGATTATAAAAGATGAACTAATAGAAAAATTAGAAGAAGTTGAAAATAAAATAGATTTTGAACTTCTTATTGTTAAAACTGGCATTTGTAATATTAGAAAGAGTAAAGAGTTTTGGGAATCAAATTTTGGATTTGATCCACAAATAGCTTTTTATCTAAAAGAGTTTTTCCCAAATATTAGAATTTTTGGCTTTGATAGTATTTCAGTTTCAAGCTTTCAAAATAGAATGCTAGGAAGAGAAACTCATAAAGCTTTTTTAGACCCAAATAAACCTATTTTACTACTTGAAGATATGGATTTAACAAAAATAGATACAAATACAAAGTTTATAAATATAATAATAGCTCCATTAAGAGTATCAAAATGTGATGGCTTACCTTGTACAGTAATAGGAGAAATTGAATAAATGGCAATATTTGGAAACTTAGAAGTTTTAAAAAAACAGATAAAAGATGATAGATTTAAGACTGCATTTGAATATCTTACAAAAGTATTAGATGAAAAGAGTGAAGAAAATAAAAGATTAAAATCTTATGAGTTAAATATATTTGAGAAAATATATTTAGATGAAAATAACTTTGCATTAGAACAAACATATAATTCAAAAGATAGAGAAAAATGTTTTTTTGAATCCCATAAAAAATACATAGATGTTCAGTTTATACTTCAAGGTGAGGAAATAATCGAAGTTGATAATATAAAAAATCTTAGTATAAATTTTGAGTACGATGAAAATATGGATTTGATTAAATATGATGACTCAAAATTTTCATCATCTATTAAACTTAAAAAAGGTGATATAGCTATATTTTTTACTGATGATGCACATATGCCTTGTATTAAAATAAATGAATCAAAAAAAGTTATTAAGACTGTAGTAAAGGTAACAGTTTGATAAAAAATATAATATTTGATTTTGATGGTGTGATACTTGACTCTGTACCTATAAAAACAGAAGGTTTTAAAAAACTTTTTCAAGAATTTCCAATTGAAATAGTAGATAAACTTATAGAATATCATATACAAAATGGTGGTATATCAAGATATGAAAAAATTAAATATTTTTTTAATGAGCTGTTAAATAAAGATATATCAGAAGATGAAATATCAAGTTATGCTAGTAAGTATTCAGAAATTACAAAAGAAGAATTAACAAACTCTAAATATATTATAGATGATACAAACAGATTTATTAAACAAAATTATAAAAAATATAATATGCATATAGCTTCAGGTTCAGATGAGGAAGATTTAAAATACATTTGTGAAAAATTAGATTTATCAAAATATTTTCACTCAATAAAAGGTTCACCAACAATTAAGTCAAAAATTGTAAAAGATATTTTGGAATTTAATAATTATAAAAAAGAAGAAACAATTTTAATAGGTGATAGTATAAATGATTATGATGCGGCGAATGAAAATAGTATTGAGTTTTATGGATATAATAATCTAGAACTAAAGAAATTTATGAATTATATAGAAAAATTTAGAGATTCTTTATGAAATTTTCATTGATACTTTGTACTGTAAATAGGGAAAAAGAATTAATTTATTTCTTAGATTCTTTAATAGAGCAATTATATAAAAATTTCGAAGTTATTGTAGTTGATCAAAATAATAATGATAGAGTAAAACAAATTATAGATAGATATGCTATGTTAGATTTAATTTATTTAAAATCAGCATTAGGACTATCAAGAGCTAGAAATACTGGATTAAAAGTGGTAACAGGTGATATTGTATGTTTTCCAGATGATGACTGCATATATCCTAGAATATTACTAGAAAATATAAATAGATTTTTTGAACAAAATAACTATGATATTTTGATGGGAAAAACAGTTGATATGAATACAGGAAAAATTGTAGCAGGGAGTAGAGCTTTTCATAATCAAGAATTAAGTACATTTTACACATTAGGTAGCTCTACGACACTTTTTATTAGAAATAGTATGAAAATTCATTTTGATGAGAGATTTGGATTGGGTGGTATATTTGGTTCTGAAGAAGAAAATGAATTGGTATTTAGATTATTAAAAAAAGGATATAGAGGTTATTATAATCCAAATATTAATTATGTATTCCATCCACCATCAGATTTAAATTTTAAAGATATTGAAAGAGTAAAAGTCAGATCTATAGGATTAGGTGCTTTTATAGCAAAACATTTAATTTCAATAGAAGGTTTTTTTTATTTTGTGAAGTATAATATCTTTCGTACAATTTCAGGAAGTTTTTTATCTTTTATCAAATTTGATTTTATAAAATCAAAGTATTATTTTTTTAAATGGATTGGTATTTGGAAAGGTTTTTTATTATATTTTAGGAATAAAGATGAAGCTATTATTTGATTATAGAGTATTAACTCACAAAAACTATACAGGTGTTGAAAACTATGCACATAATATTTTAATAAATTTAAAAAATAAAATTGATGTCGTTATTTTCAAGCCTTTATTTTTTAATAGATACTTTTCAAATTTATATTCATTGATAGTGCCTATGTTTAAAAAAGGGGATATTATATTTTATCCAACAATGTTTGCTCCACTTTTTAAAGTTGGAAACAAAAAAGTTATTACAACTATTCATGATATTGCTTTTATTACTCAGTCTACAACATTGTCGAAAGAATTTCAGCTTTACTATAAGTATTCTATTAAAAGAATTATTGAAAAAGCGGATAACATAATCACAGTTTCAAATTTTTCTAAAAGTGAGATAGAAGAGAATTATCCACAATCAATTGGAAAAATCAAAGTAATATATTTGGGCACAAGTACTATTTTTAAACGAATCGATAATATTGAAAAAAAGAAACAGATACTTTATGTTGGAAGTTTAAATGAAAGAAAAAATTTTCTCGGTGTTTTGAAAGCATTTGAGTTATTGAATACACAAAATTATAAACTTATTATTGTTGGAAATTTTTTTGATACATATAAACTTAGTAAAGAAGTGCAAGAAAATTTGAAAAAAGCCAGAAATAATCCTAATATTGAATTTAAGCATGGTGTTAGCAATGAAGAATTAGTAAGAATTTATAATGAATCAAAATTATTCTTATTTCCATCCTTTTATGAAGGTTTTGGGTTACCTGTTTTAGAGGCAATGTCTTGCGGTACACCTGTGATTTGTAGTAATACTTCATCTCTTCCAGAAGTTGGTGGAGATGCAGTAGTATATTGTAATCCTTATGATACTAATGATATTAAAAATAAGATAGAACTAGTTTTAAATGATGAAAACTTACAAAAAGAGATGATAAACAATGGTTTAGAAAGAGCAAAACTATTTAGTTGGGAAAAATCAGCTAATGAACATATTAAAATTTTTAAGAAGATATTAAAATCATGAAGGTATTACATTTTTATAAAAGCTCATTGCCTGAAACATATGGTGGAGTTGAGAAATTTATGGATACTCTTTGTAGAGAATCTAATAAATTAGGTGTTAAAAATATTGTTTTATCATTAAGTAAAAATCCAAGTAAAGAACCGATTAAAATGGATGGATATGAGGTTATTCAAGTAAAAGAAGATTTATTTGTAGCCTCTACTGGATTTTCAATATCAGCTATAAATAAATTTAAACAATTAACTGATGAAGTAGATATTGTACATTATCATTTTCCAAATCCATTTGCGGATATGCTTCATTTTATTTGTAAGATTAAAAAACCAACAATTGTGACTTACCACTCTGATATTCTTAAACAGAAATTTTTATTACAATTATATAAACCATTGAGAAATAGTTTTTTAAAATCAGTTGATAAAATTGTAGCTACATCACCTAATTATTTTGTTACAAGTGATGTTCTTCAAAAATTTAGTAATAAGACAAGTGTAATTCCAATTGGAATCAATTTAGATGATTATCCTAAAAAAGATGATGATATTGTTGAAGCATTTAAAGAAAAATTAGAAATGCCTTTCTTTCTTTTTGTTGGAGCAATAAGATATTATAAAGGTCTTCATATTGCTATTGAAGCAGCAGCTATAAATCAAGATATAAATATTGTTTTAGCTGGTATGGGCGGGATAAAAGATGAACTTGAAGCAAAAGTAAATGATTTAAAATTAAAAAATGTCAAATTTTTGGGTGCAATTAATGAAGTTGAAAAAGTAGCTTTATTAAATCTTTGTTATGGATTTATATTTCCATCTCATTTACGTACAGAAGCATTTGGAATTTCACTACTAGAAGCATCTGCATTTGGAAAACCTATGATTTCATGTGAAATTGGATCTGGAACTAGTTTTGTAAATAAACATAATGAAACAGGTCTTGTTATTGCTCCTGGATCTGCTAAAGAGTTACATAATGCTATGAAGTATTTACTTGAAAATGAAGATGTTGCTAAAAAAATGGGTGAAAAAGCTAAGTTAAGAGCAGAAGAACTATTTGCTTCTATTGATCAAGCCAAATCATATTTTAATTTGTATCAAGAAATGTTGTCAAAATAAATTTAATAAATACCATAAATTTCAGCAATTTCACTTATAAATCTTCGCATTGTTTCAATATATTTTTTGAAATTTAAATTAGAAAAAGTTCCAAATTGTTCAGCCCCACTAACATAGTGACCTAAAAATGTTTCAAGATAAAAACCATTTAAATTGCTTTCAATAGCATATTTTGAAATGATATGTCGTCCAATATTTAAAGGAACTTTCTCTAAAAAATCAATTAACTCTTTAGCTACATTTAAATCTTTTAATATTTTTGTAGCTTGTTCGTTGCTGTATAATGAATAAATCTTATCACTATTCATAAGATATATATTATCATTTGGAATATTTAAAAAAATTAATTTATCTTGATACTCTTTAATTAACTCTTCTGCTTGAGTGCAAAGTGGAATAAGTCTTATTCCAGATATTAAAGTATTTGATTTTTCTGATATTACAAGTGTATGAAATGAAAAACTAACTCGATCCAAAGAGCATGAGTAATTAAATGTTCTAGTTCCTAATAAGATGCCTAAAGCAACTCTTGTGTAAATTGAAAATAGGTTAAATTTATCAATATGATTGTTTGACTTATTAATTTCATTTTTAAGTCCTGAAAAAAAATCTTTAACTTTCTGAGGCTCGATTGCTCTGTTTGAACCAGCTCTTATCGTAGCATCATTATTTAAAAAAATTTTATATTCATGCTTTGACCATTCAAAAAGATTTAAAAGTGCATTTTGTAGCTCTAATTCATCATAAATTTTTAATAAAAAATTAGAAAAAATAAGTGAATCTTTTGCAGTAGATCCATATGCTAACTTTGATTCATCACTTTTAAAATTTTTACTTAAGTTAAAAAGAGCGGTTACATCTTCTTTTAAGTGGGATCTTATATAAGATACTAAAAAATACCAAGTTTTATCAATGTTAAAATGGATAGTCTTATGGAATTGTTTGGTTTTTTCTTTTATATATTCTTTATATCTATCCTCGTTTATAAAGCCTTTCTCTAACATATCATTTGCAATTAATTCATTTTTTGTTTTATCAATCAAGTTTATAAATAGTTTTGGTAGTAAATATTTTATTTTTTTATTTATTTTTTTAAAAAAAATCTCATCGTCTATTGTGTTTATAGCTTCTGCATTTAGATTTAACTCTACAACACCTGTTTTAGTTTCATAAATTTTATTTTTTCCAAAAATAAAGATATTTAATATATCATTAAATTCAAATCCTGTTAAAACTGATATTAAAAATATGGAATTATAAATATCCTCTTCATTTAAACTTTTTGAAAAAGGTTTTTGTGCTACAAATTTTATAAACTCTTTATAAAGATTAATTTCTGGGATATTGTAGTTATTGGGTAATAAGAGCCTATCTTTTGTTACATTAGCTGAATAAGCTCTATTTTGTTTAAATTGTTTAAAACTATTAGGAATATCTAGTTCAGGATTTTCAATAGTGTTATCTGATTTCTGTTCCTCTTCGTTTTTAGGTACAACTCTTTTTGAAAGTGTTGGCTTTGAATTAATTTCTATTAGCTCCTCTTTTTCGTGAGGTATTTTGATTTGTTTTATTGATTTGTTAATATTTTCAAAGAAAGGCTCTTCTTGAGTGGCTTGTACTTTATAGCTTAATGATTTTGTAGAACTAGATTCAACTTTTTCTGTTTTTAATTTTAATTCAATTAATTTTTTATAAGAGTATAAACCATTACCTAAATAATCGACAATATTTTGATTTATAGCTTCAACAGTTTTACTTTCACCTTTTTTAATACCTCTGCTCGAGTTTAATTTAAAATTCAGATTTAAATTTTTTTGATTTTCATAATGTATATAATTTCCAATATGTTTATCTTCTTTAATAAAATATGAAATTTTTTCATACTTATGATTTTGTATAATATTAATAAAATGAACTATCAAGTCATCATCTTCTATATTTTGAAAATAAATCTCATCTATATAATTGTTTTTTAAAAATTGTAAATTAACAAGAATTTCTACAGCTCTTAGAAGTGTTCTAGAGTTATTTTCATAAAAACTATCATCATATTTGAATTTTTCGTTTTTTTCATTATCTTTTAATCGTAAACAATAATAATGAAATGAAAATACAGAGAGTAAAATTTTATTATCAATTTTTGGAAGAGAGTTAAAAAAATCTATATTAATATCTTCTCGTCGGTATTCAAATACATCATCTAAACCTATATTATGATTCTTCTTTAGTATATATTTATATTGCCAAAATAGAGCCAAATATGGTCTTAAAAATGGCACATTATCAAAACCATCCATTTTTTTTCTCATTTCTTTATCAAAAATGGTTGCTTTATTTCGTAAAAATTCATCAATGTCTTTTATTAAAAGTAGGGCGGGTCTTTTTATTTCTAATAATTGTAATAATTCATCAATCTTATATTCTTGATTATGAAGTATTGCTTCATAAATTACAATTCTTGCGATAAATAGTAAATTGCCATTTTGTGTAACATCTAAATTTCCAAATAATTTTTCAATATTTTTATTTTTCAACATTTTCTCTTTGAATTATATAATCTTCTACTCTAAAATTTATAACTTGATTATTTTTATCAAGATATTTTATCTCTTTCCCATCTTCAGAAATATCAAAATTGTAAAAATATTGAAGAAGTGCATAAGAATAACTTTTATCATCTATTTTATGCTGATTAATATCAAAAATAGGTTTAAATGAAAACATAACATTACCACTATATGGTTTATAATTTTTAACTGATATTGTATCTTTATGATTACATTTTAAATTTATTCTGCTTCTATCTTCACTGAATCCAAAAATATCTTTTGCTTTTAATACATTTTTAGCTCCAATTTTTGTTGAAACAACAAAAGATTGTTTACACAATAAACATTCAATTTTAAAATATTTTTTATTATGTTTTTCAAGCTCTTCTTCAAAATCAAAAATTTGTTTCATTTCCTTTTTAAAATAAGATCTTTTATCACTAGCAAGTTGTATCTTAAAAAGATTTTTCATAAAAAATCCTCTGAATTGTTTTATGTATTTTTTTTCAATTTTATGAAGATATTTTTTAGCTCTATTCTCATAATTATTGATATCTATTCTGCCATTACTACTATTTTTATCAAGAACAGTATCTAAATATACAAATTCTTTAAAGAGTTTATTTAAATTAAAATCAATATCTTCATTTAGGTCTAAAGCTACCCATTTGACACTCAAAGATTTTCTATCACTTTTTTCAATTTTATCCAAAAAGATAATTAATTCAGGATTATCAATATATTCTATTTTTGATATATAATCATTCAGATTAGAATTAAATGAGTTGTTATGTACTGAATTTTTTTTTAAATAAAGCATTATAGGTGTTGCTAATAATTGATCAATATATTCATGTTTTATTTTGTTAAAAATCAATGATTTGCGAACTATTAAATTTTCATAATTTGTCATTAATTTTTTATTTTTATTCAAAATCTCTAAAAAATCATATAAATTACAACTACCCTCAACCAGTAACATTTTATAATCCTTATATTTGTATTTATAAGTATATTATCAAAATACTACTAAATATTAAGATTTAAATAAATAATTATAGTTTATTATTTCTTATTAATTTAATTATTTATTCATATTGATAATATAAATTATTTATTAAATTATAATGACGAATCTTAATGTTATATAAAAACATAAATAAAATATCTGAATTATAAAAAAATAATAGGTATAGTTAATTTTATGTACACACAGTGTGTAATAAAAAATTAAGTTTTGATTACATATAATTCTTTAAAATGTGTACAGTGTGTAGAAAGGAGGAGAAATGAATGGATTCCAAAGAGGTCCTTAAGCACCTAATAGCGCAAGGTTTTGTAAAGAAATCTCAAAAAGGGTCTCATATAAAACTTGAAAAAGATAATAAAACAGTTATAGTTCCAGTACATGGTAAAAAAGATATACCAACAGGAACTTTGAAGAATATAGAAAAACAAAGTGGAATTAAATTTTAATCCACAAATATTGTTAAAAAGTTAAATTTAAATGTATATCATAGTAATAATGATAAATAAGTATAGTTCCTAACACATTTAGAATATACACAAATGGAACTATTTATTAATAAAATATAGTTGAAATGACTATAACATAAGAGAGTATATAACATTAGTTTATATGCTCTCTTAAACATATAAAGGATAAATGAATATGGAATATATAGCTTTTATACATAAAGAAAGCGATGATTATGTTGCCGTAGTGCCAGATTTGAATTTTGTATCTAGCTATGGAAGTAGTTTTGTTGAAGTAGTACATAATATAAAAGAAGCTAGTGAACTTTTTTGTGAAGATTTAGAAAATTTACCAAAACCGTCTAGCTTAGAAAATTTGTTAAAATTAGAAGATATAGAAAAAAATGCAATACCACAATTAATTGATGTTAAAGTAGAAAAACTGAAAAGAATAAATGTTATTATGAGAACAGATATTCTTGAAAGCTTAAGAGAAAGATTGGTTGAATTTAATGGAAATAGAAGTGCTTATTTACAAAACTTAGTTTTAAAAGACCTAAAGTCACATAATATTTCTATCTGTTAAAAAATAGGATCTAAACAAGAAAAACATAAAAATATTAAGAAACTTCTTCTTAAATTTTAAAAGGTTGTAAATTTACAATGAAACCGATATTTTACAACCTTTTTACTTCTTAAAATTTACAATTCAAATTCCATAAATTTTTTAAAAAATGCTAAGATATTATAGTTCTTTTCTAAAGTATAAAATAAATTTAAAATAAGCTCATTGTAATTTAGATTTATTAATTAATTGTACTAAGTTTCTCTTTCTCAGAAACTAAAATCATTTTTAGAACTTAAAATTCCAGTCCTTGAAACCTACAGTATTGATGAATATTTTGTGACCTTGGCTGTTGGATAAAGGATAAAGAAATATTAGAATTCATAACAGAGCTTCGTGATGAAATTATGCAAATATTTGATTTACAAATTACTATTGGAGCAAGTCGCAGCAATGGATTGCAAAGCTTTTAACAGATTGTTTAAAACCATTTGGTGCAATTACCCTACCTCAGAAAAAGTTCATGAATACACAAATATCAATGTCAATGACTTTCCAGGTGTTGGACGAGTCATTTCTAAAAAGCTTGATTACTTGCACAATTTCAAGGTCAAATAGGTAGAGGAGCTGCTTCAAGAGATGCTTTATTAGAAGATTCAAACTATTATGCAAAAGCAAATGAATGGGGTGAAAGATCATCTATTGCTCAAACTATGGGAAGTATGAGAGCATTCAAAGATGCCAATGGAAATAGTGATGTTAATGCTATGGCTCAAGCGGTTGAAGATGATAGTTTGATGAAGGCTACTGGACAGAAAGCGGCGTCTAGTGTCAAATGCAAAGGTAAAATGTACCAGTAGTGCAAAGTAAAAATGCACCACTTTATTAATAAAAATAAATAAAATATTTGGAGTTAGTGTGATTGATAAAGAGGAATTTATTGTGATACATACTTTACATAAAAGAGGATATAGCATAAGAGCTATATCAAAGATAGTGGGATTAGATAGAAGAACTATTTCAAAAAGACTTAAAGAAAAAGATCTAAAACCTTATAAAAAGATTGAATATAAATCTAAATTAGATTTATTTAAAGATTACATTATTGAAAGAGTTAATCAAGCATCTCCAGATAAAATACCATCAACTGTAATTTATGAAGAGATTAAGAAATATGGTTATGATGGGAAAATTAGAACTTTACAAACATTTTTAAGTACATTAAAAAATAATGTAATTATCAAAATAGTACTAAATATTAAGTTTTAAATAAACAATTATAGTTTATTATTTCTTATTCTTTTAATTATTTATTCATATTGATAATATAAATTATTTATTAAATTATAATTTTCTATAAAAAGTTTGAAGTATTTAATTTATACTTTTTTCCTAAATTATAAAATAGATTTGGAAAAATCTAATTTTAACTTAAATTTTTTAGTTCTTAATACTAAGAGATTCCTCTGTAATAAATCAAAATATATTACATAATCGTGACAGTTTAATATAAAAATAACGATAAAAGGAGTGTATTTTATGATAATAGATCAATTGGAATCTAAAATTAAAGGTGTTACTGTTGATACACGTCGTCAATATTTACATAGATTGCACAATAGAGGTTTGATTTCAATAGTAGATAGAGGTTATTTCAAAAGAATCAAGCACTTCAATGAGTATTTATTTGTTTATGATTCATTGAAAAAAGGTTTCGATAATCATAGGCTTTTATCAAAATCAACTAAGAGAATAGGAAAAGCTCAGACAATTAAAAAGTTTGGGATGTTTGAGGACAGTTTTGGAAATTATCCATATCTAATACAACAGCCTATATCTAAAATAGAAGGTGAGTTATATCAAATTAATAGAAAAGAGATACTTGATGAGATTGATGAGTTTGAAGGGGCACCTGATTTTTATCAAAGAGAAAGAATAAAGGTGAAGACTCATAAAGGTGAAAAATTAGCATTTGTATATATTCGTAAAGATGCTGATATACCTAAAGAACAAGAACCTTTAAAAATTTGGGAAAATAACTCAGAATATAAAATTCAAAAGTTTAACCATTTTTTAGCAAGATTAAACTAAATGGCAAATCAAACTACGCAAAGATATTTTGCTAATAAAAATTGTAAATTTGATTGTTTTAATTTAACATCTGAAGATATATACCAATATGGATGTGCATTTGAATTTTATATCAATAAATATTTATTCCACTCTTCTACTAGAAATTGATTATCTTCAATAACATCTATATAATCATTTGTATCTAATCCAAGTTCTAAAGCTTTTTTTTGAATTCTTGAATTATAAGAAAAATCTAGAATATCATTTTGAGCAAAAGCATTTTTTAATTCACTCTGAAATAAATCAATTTCAATTTTTAATCCATGTAAATGTTTTATATGCTCACCAATTTCAATATCCCAATCTAATTTATGATTTAAAGAAGAGATAATATTTTCTGTAGAGTATTTTATTCCAATAGCATCTTCAAATTTTTTATTTACATCTTCTATTAAAGATTTAATATCTATTTCTTTTAAATCTCTTAATATAAAATATAAATCAAATAGATCTTTTATAGTATCAGGTCTATCGCATAAAGCTTTCAATTTGTATAGTAGAAGATTATATAGGTTTTCTGTTCTAAAAATATCACTGTTTGTAAATGAAGTATCATGTAATCTACAACAAGTAAAATTTAGAAGTTCAATTTTTATAATTTCCTCATTATCTTTAAAGCTATAAAACATTCTATAAGATTTTTCATCTTTTATCCATTTTATATTTTCAAGTTCTGCATTAGGAATTTGTAGCATTAATTCTAAGATTTTATTTTTTATGTTATCTATTTCTTCTTTAGATTTTAAACTTGTAAAAAAGAAATCTAAATCTTCTGAGTGTCTGTAAGCTTGAGGTAGTACAAATCTTTGTAAACCTGTACCACCTGCAAGAAACATTTCATTTTCAAGAGGTTTTAATTGTTTTAGTATTTTATCTTGATTTTCAAATACATCATTCCAATTATCTCTATGCATAATTTAATTTACCT
>Ga0265295_1002767_pt1 | contig 26865 bp, 17 predicted proteins | sample Munlansysbiofilm_FD_192503 | JGI IMG/M metagenome (GOLD analysis project Ga0265295, IMG submission 192503) | Leachate microbial communities from a municipal landfill in Southern Ontario, Canada - Methane capture system biofilm | ecosystem: Engineered > Solid waste > Landfill > Unclassified ... | reverse complement strand
TCTTGATTCCATGAGGTTTGAATGCTTTTTTTACTTTCATTGGATCCTCGACACAGACTTTATAACCCTGTTTGCAGAGGAATGTTACCAATAATTCGTTGTAAACCCCGGTCTTCTCCATGCAGATTACAGCCTTTTCTTTCTCTATTCCGGCTTTTTGAAGCCATTGGCTGAATTTGTTGAATCCGCTGGCCTTATTATCGAAATCCTGAGGCAATAAGCTGATTTTCCACTTATCTTTGGCCTGTCCTGCAGCGCAAGTGAAATATTCGGAACTGACATCTATACCTACAAAAAATTCTGGTCGGTTTTCCACGTGATATACTCCTATTGATTGAGTTTGTGGTAACCGATGTGGTCTGGACTTTCACCATTAGTAGATTTGGTGTGCCTTGTATGCTATCTAATCTCTAACCACTGAGAGACAGGGACTTGATCCCTACATAGGCTCTTAGCCTTTGCGAGTATTTTAGCCTTATTCTGTCTCTCATCGGTTACCATCTCTATTGTAAATCCAGAGATGCTCAACCTCCCCTAAGTCTAATGGCGAGATTGAATGGGCTTTAGGCTTTGTTATTGTTTAGCAATGAGCCCATTCAATACCACTCACTTCGTTCGGGTACGATGTCCGCCTGCATTTCGGGTACGACGTCCGCCTTTGATTCGGGTTTGCTGTCCCTCTGCGTAATGAAACCCAAACATCGGCGGGTTGAAGATGGGATTTTGTAAAATAATCTCAAAGCTTGAACATCTTCAACCACGCCCAACGCTGATTTCACATCTTCAACCGCACCTTATATGAGTTGTTTCACAACTCTAAATTTTCTTTTCAATCTCATCCAATGCCAAGGCAATGAAATCTTCAACGCTCATGGCACCGGGGTTGTCTCCGTTACGACGGCGCAGGGCGACTTGCCCTTCTTCCATCTCACGGTCGCCGATGACCAGCATGTAAGGATATTTCGCTTTTTGGGCGTTGCGGATTTTGGCATTCATACGATCGGAACTGTCATCAACCGTGACGCGTATGCCTTTAGCCTTCAATTGCTTGGCAACTTCATGAGCATAATCGTTGTGACGGTCGGCAATCGGAACCAACATCACCTGTTTTGGCGATAACCAAACCGGGAATGCGCCGCCATAATGTTCAATCAGCACACCAAAGAAGCGTTCCATTGAACCCAACAAAGCGCGGTGGACCATCAAGGGACGATGTTCTTTGCCATCTTCGCCAATATAGGTCAGGTCGAAGCGTTCCGGCAGGTTGAAATCGAATTGAATCGTCGAAAGTTGCCATTCGCGGCCCAATGCATCACGCACTTTCAGGTCAATTTTGGGACCATAGAAAGCACCGCCACCGGCATCAAGTTCGTAAGGAACGCCGACACGTTTGAGAGTATCTTCAAGAGCGGCTTCAGCATCATGCCAAAGTTTTTCTTCGCCAACACTTTTTTCGGGCATCGTGCTCAAATATGCCTGGAAGTCGTTGAAACCGAAGGCTCGGAGCATGTTGATGCTGAAATTGAGAGCGAAGTCAACTTCTTCTCCCATTTGATCAGGGCGGCAGAAATGATGGGCATCATCCTGGGTAAAACCGCGCACACGCATCAGACCATGCAGAACGCCGGAGCGTTCAAAGCGATAGACGGTGCCTTTTTCTGCAAAGCGCAGGGGTAAATCGCGATAGGAACGCAATTGGCTCTTGTAGATATGCAGATGGAAGGGGCAGTTCATCGGCTTAAGATAATATTCCTGGTCCTCAATTGTGATTGGGGCATACATATTTTCTTTGTAGAAACCGAGATGTCCACTGGTCTCCCATAAGCTGGCTTTGCCGATATGGGGGGTGTAGACCAAATCATAGTCGTTGGCAACGTGTTGCTCGTCCCAAAAAGTTTCAATTTGATGACGAATCATACCGCCATTGGGGTGCCAGAGAATCAAACCCTGACCGACTTCGTCATTGGTGCTGTAAAGGTCAAGCTCTTTGCCAAGCTTGCGATGATCGCGCTTGCGGGCTTCTTCGAGACGCCAGAGATAATCTTTGAGCTGGTCTTTGCTTTCCCAGGCGGTTCCATAAATACGCTGGAGCATTGGGCGGTGTTCATCACCGCGCCAGTAGGCACCGGCAACGTTGAGCAGCTTGATTGCTGTCGGATTAATTTGAGCGGTGCTTTCAACGTGGGGACCCTTGCAGAGGTCAACGAAGTTGCCGGAACGATAAATCGTAATCGGCACTTTTTGGTCAGTTGGGTTACCGTCGTCGTCCAAATTGCCTTGTTCCAAGCCTTCAATCAGCTCGATTTTGTAAGGTTGATCTTTGAACATCTTTTTGGCTTGATCAGCGCTGATTTCTTCTACTTTAAATTCTTCTTTGCTCTTGATCAACTCTTGCATTCGCTTTTCGATTGTAGCAAGGTCGTCAGGAGTGAGCGTTCGCGGCAAGTCAAAATCGTAATAGAAGCCATCATCAATGGCAGGCCCGATAGCAACTTTGCCATCAGGGAACATTTCCAAAACGGCTTCAGCCATGACGTGGGCAGCCGAGTGGCGGATACGGAAAAGTTGTGACTTAGCGTATTCTTCTTGTTTGGTTGACATAATTCTCCATCCCGGTTGTTTTCTGAGATTTTTTGAAGGGGCTTTTCGTACAACGGGTTAAAACAAAAAGACCCTCGCCTGGGGCGAGAGATCTCTCACGCGGTTCCACCCAGATTGCTTCGTTTAGGAATGAAGCATCTCATTGTGCCGATAACGGGGCGACCGTTCACCTTAGTGGGCTAATAGCCGTTCAGGGTCTTGCTGGCAGGGGGTTTTGGGAAGCTTGCCTCAACCGGTTCACACTATCCCGATCTCACTGATAGACAGAAGGCGACTTAATCTTCCTGCTTTAACGCATTGGGGTAAATATAATGCTTTTTAATGTGAAATGCAAGGGAATTTAGAAGCAGACAGCAATTCTCCTTATGGAATAAACCGTTGGGGAAGTGGCAAACAACGATTTCACAGGCATTCCTAAGCTAATTTGAGCCACTTTCTTTGCTCCTTGTCTCTCTTCCCTGTTTTCATGCATTCTGTCTGGACTGCGATTTGCATTTTGATAAAAATGGTATACTTGAGTCAATAAAGATCAATAAACTTATTCATTCTTGTGTAAGCCTGGAGATTGAGAGGAATTTATTATGGCAAAAAAACCATCCGGAAGCCTGTTGTCTTCCTATAGAAAGAAAAAACGCAGCAATCGCTCTCTTTTGATTGTTGTTGCGGCCATTCTGGTTATCGCCGGTTTGGTAGTCCTGGGACTCTGGGCTTTTGGCGCAATTGGTGACGGCCCCGGCTTGTTCTCCACCAAAACGCCTACCCCTACTGCGACCTTTACCCCCACCCCGGTCACGCCATCCCCAACGGCGACAATTACGGGAACACCAACCGATACGCCGACAATTACGCCTACTCCAACGCAAGACGGTCCTTCCGATTATATTGTCCAGGCAGATGACTTCACCTGTGCCGATATTGCCGAGAAGTTCAATGTCGACCTCGAAGTTTTCCTCTATGTCAATGGCATGGGGCTGGGAGACCAGTGCATCATCCGTGAAGGCCTCTTGATGAAGATTCCGGCTCCCTGGCAACAGATGCCGACCTCAACGCCGGTTCCAACCGACTTGGCTCCCGGCACAATTATCGACTATTATGTCGAACCCGGTGCGACCCTGGCGTCAATCGCCAACTATTTCCGCTCCACTCCGGATCAAATCATCGCTGAGACGAATAAATACCGCTCGGCAAATGGCATCACAATTTTGCTGACGGAGACAACATCCCTAAGAATGGGCGATTTGCTAAAGGTTCCGGCTAATATCGCCACACCGGTTCCAAGTGCAACAGCAACCCGAACGGTTACCCCAACCTCACCGTAGTAGCCAATCAATAGAAGCAAAAAGGCTGTCGATTCATGAACGACAGCCTTTTTTATTGCCCGGATGAAAGTTGGTTTAGTTCCTGTGTCCCAATTTGTCTAATCATCAAACACAGAGCGACAATGGATTTCTTCACCATCAATGATAAAACCGAGGCTGTAGCCGTCAAATATTTTGGACATAGGCCATTTTTGGTTCAGGGCATGGTTTTCCTGATAGAGTTCGGCAGCGCGGACTCTTGAAAAATTCTTATCCAACCAGTTTGGATCGGATTGGTGAGCAAAGCGTTCGTCAAATTTCGTTGCCCGGCAAACCATCACTTTTTCCAAATTGCTTTGAATTTCTTCAGGCAAACTTCCGGAATTCAGCGTCTGATAAAGATAAGGGTCAGCATCTGTCGAGAGTTCCTGTGCCAGATAGGCATAATCCAGGTTTTCGCCCTCGAGAGCGCGTTCGAGGTTGTGTTGCGCTAAAACCTGATCCACATTGACCAGCGCCAGCGTTCCACTGAAGAGAACCAGCGCAATAAGCAAAACCAAAGCCAGACGTTTAAAACCACCTCTCAGTTCCATAACGAAGAGCGAAAGCAAAATTGCAGCGAGGAAGAAGAGGAAAATCTGAGGGATAAAGCGGTGAACGGTCAGTCCATAAGCATTGACGTACATGCCAACCCGTTTGAAGGCAGAAACCAAAATCACACCAACCTGTAGCAGTAAGAGCGCACCCAAAATTGAAAAAAGGCGCTTCTGGGCCGGGATTGCACGTTTGGTGAAAGAAGCTAAAGCGTAATAGACAATCCCGGCAATGCCGGCGACGGTCAGCAGTTCGATAAATCCGCGCGTGGCATATTCGGCATAGGTGAAACCCTCGAAGCTGATGTTGGCTTCACCGGCAAAAAGATATTGAAATTGGATGATTAAAAAGAAACCAAAGAGCAAGTTGAGGCTCACCAGGGCGATGCTCGTTTCGGTCATGCCGAGGAAGGGTTTGATCAGCGGCTTGTCTTGCTTGAGATCCATCGGCCTGGATTTGAAATATAAACCCAGCCAAACCCCGGCAGCCAGCAACCAACTAAAAAAGAGCGTTAGCAAGATACGGCTAAAGGCTTGATCGAGCAAGTCGTTTTTCAACCAAGCGGTCAAATAATCCAAACGGCTCTCAAAAACCGCATCGGCATTAGCAAAAAGTACGCTAAAGAGGATAATGAGGGGGATTGTAATCAAAATGCCCTTCAGAACGCCTGAAAGCGCTTTCTTCTCTGTGCTTTTTTCTGCCTTGTCTTGCTTGCCACGAATTGCCTGCAAGCCAAGCAAGGGGAAACCGGCGAAAAAACTTGCCACCGCCATAGCCGCAGTTTTGAGGTACTCCTGCAGGCGAAACTGCCACCATTGCCCGTTGATAAAATCGGCACTCAACAAGACGAGTGTGAGCAATGTGGCGAAAACAGAGATGATGACTGTATAAGTCTCGTCGCGAAAAACGAGGATGCTACTCAAAGCAAGTGAAATCAGGCTTAGACCGATTGCGCTCCCTTTTATTTTTTGCCCTTGAAGGGCTGTGTTAAAAAAGTAGACCGCAGAAATGATTAATATAGAAAGCGGAAAGCGCAGACTAATTTGATTGACATTCCACCAGACGAGCATCAACAAAGCTCCGCCAAGAATCAAACTCAAAAAAGTCAGCCCGGGATGTTTCAAGGTTTTTTCCGGTGTTGCGGTGTTATCGATTTCGAAACCATTCCCTTCGGATTGAAAATTGTTGTTCGATTCTTGTATGTTTTCTTCTTGGTTCATTCTAAACCTCTCATTTTTGATTTAAAAGCACGGCATCGCAATCCACCAAGCTAAGCGACTGTGGCTAAGCATAGTCTGTCCATGCTCTCAAAAGCTTCCAATCACTCTCAACTTAGTTGATTATATGGTGGTTTCATTGCAAATTCATTACAGCGTTAGCTGCCTGCGGTTAGCTGCCCGCTGTGATAAAATTTCCTCATGAAAAGCACTCGAATCGTCTTCATGGGTTCGCCCGATTTTGCCCTTCCAACGCTGAGCCACTTAGCCAGCCTCTATAATCTCGTCGGCGTTATCACGCAACCCGACCGCCCTGCCGGACGAGGGCGAAAAGAGCAGCCTTGCGAAGTCAAGAAACTGGCGGACGAATTGGGCTTGCCAACTTTTCAACCGAAATCGATGAAGAAAGCCGAATCGATTGCCCGCCTGGCTGAATGGGAACCCGAGCTGATCGTTGTGGCGGCTTTTGGTCAAATTTTGCCCAAAGCTGTTTTGGACATGCCCAAGTTCGGCTGTCTAAACGTGCATGCCTCGCTTTTGCCCGCATGGCGCGGCGCATCTCCAATTCAGGCAGCGATTGCCAACGGCGACCGGCAAAGCGGTGTCACGATTATGCTGATGAATGAGGGGCTGGACACCGGCGATATCCTCGCCCAGGCTCAAATGCCAATTAAGCCCGGCATGACCGCGGGCGAACTTTCTGATAAATTAGCAATTCAGGGTGCCAAAACCCTGGTTGAAATCTTGCCTGATTATTTGGCAGCGCGGATTGTTCCTCTGCCGCAAGATGAAGAAATTGCGACTTACGCCCCTAAGTTGAGCAAAGAAGATGGCTTGCTCGATTTCAATCTGCCTGCCCGACTGCTATTGAACAAAATCAATGCCTACAACCCCTGGCCCGGCGCGGTTTATCAATGGAATGGAAAGCGCTTGAAGATCCTTTCGGGGCATTTCGCCGAAGCCGAAAATTGCGAGCCGGGATCGCGTTTGATAGTAGACGGTTTGCCGGGATCGCGTTTGATTGTGGACGGTCTGCCGGCAATTTGTACCGGTGAAGGCCTTTTGGTTTTGGACCATGTCCAGGCTGATGGCAAAAAACCCCTCCCCAGCAAAACCTTCCTCAACGGTGCAAAAGATTGGGTCTCTGGTAGTTGACCTGTGGGCAATTTGTAGTTTGTTGGTCCTTGGTCCGGTTTTGTTGTTACCTGACCTCTTTCCCTCGGTCAACACCTATTCCGATGGGAACTTTTCACTTAATTCGTTGAGTTCTTTTGAATCAGGAAATCTCAGTCTGAGCTCATGAAATTTGTCAATTAGTTTCCTTCTCTCACTTAAATCTTTCTCAACGCGTAAGAGATTCAAATAAACATTTCCCAAGATAGTTGCTTCGAGTTCATTTGCTACCGGTGTGGTGATAATCTTTGTAATTCTCAAACGGAGTTCTCGTAGCCCTTCAGGTTCATCACTTTTCTCCATTAAATTTGCCAAACCATAGGCGTAAGCAAGGGCGATTTCCTCAGATTTGGGGAAATGCTCTTCTTCTAAAAGAGTTTCACTCTTTTGTACTTTCTCTTTTATTTCTATTGCACTTTCTTGTCTGGCTGTTTGGTTTACCTGTCCTCTAGCGTATCGGAGGGTGATTCCTAAGATTTGGGGAAGCGCTCTTCTATTAGGGATTCAATCTTTTGTACTTTATCCGCTCTTTCTTTTGGGCTTTTTTGTTTGGCTGTTAGATTAACCAAAGCTTGGGCATGAGAAAGGGCTATTTCCTCTGATTTGGGAAAGCGATCATCTGCTAAGAGGGCTTTAATCATTTGAACTGTATATTTGATCTCTTTTGCGCTTTCTTGAACGTATGATAAGTTAACTAAACCTTGGGCAAAGCGGAGGGCAATTTGGGCAGATTTGTGGAAGCGATCGTCTGCTAAGAGGGCCCCAATCTTTTGAATTGTCTCTTTGATCTCTTCTGCGCTTTCTTGTTTGAATGTTAGGTTGAACAGTCCTTTGGCATATTCAAGGGCGATTTCCTCTGATTTAGGGAAGCGTTCGTCTCTTAAGAGGACTTCAATCTTACAAGCTGTCTCTTTGATCTCTTTTGCTTCTTCTTGGATAACTGTCAGGTTAAGCAAGGCTTTGGCATAAGCAAGGGCGATTTCTTCAGATTTGGGGAAGCGGTCTTCTTCTAAGAGGGCTTCAATCTTACAAACTGTCTCTTTTATCTCTTCTGCGCTTTCTTGTTTGAATGTTAGGTTGAACAGTCCTTTGGCATATTCAAGGGCGATTTCCTCTGATTTAGGGAAGCGTTCGTCTCTTAAGAGGGCTACAATCTTACAAACTGTCTCTTTGATCTCTTTTGCTTCTTCTTGGCTGACTGTCAGGTTAAGCAAAGCTTTGGCATAAGCAAGGGCGATTTCCTCTGATTTGGGAAAGCGATCATCTGCTAAGAGGGCTTCAATTTTTTGAATTGTCTCTTTGATCTCTTCTGCGCTTTCTTTAATATATGACAAGTTAACTAAGCCGTTGGCATAAGTAAGAGCGATCTTTTCACCATAATTGGAACTCTTTATTAGCTCCAGCAATCGTCTTTCGGCTTCTTGTCCAATGGATCCCTGTTCTGAAAGTTGAATAGCTAAATAGATTGAATAATTTATAACAGTATAGAAATCGTCGAAGCCCTCTGATAAAAATTTAACGGTATTAAAAACCGAAAAATCTTTTTTGTTCATGGCATAAGTCTCCAAACCAATCATCAAACCAATTCGGGCAGGAAAAAATTCCTTAAGTTCCATTAACCAAGCTTCACCAATCTCTTCAATAAAATGACCACTAAGATAATGTCCGCCAAAACGCACAAAGAACTCTTTAACAGTCTCCTTGTCAGGATTCTGCTTCAATGCTTTCACGAGCTTTTTTTGAGCTGCCTTATTCTTCTTCGAAAAAAACTTAAAAACCGTCCATTCCCCTAACAAATCCGGTTTGATTGCCGGAAAGAAAAAATGATCTGTTGCATCATCGAAATCGAGCAAACCTTCATCACTCATGCCTTTGTATAAAGAACGGAGATCTCTATTTGGATATAACTCATTCTTAAAACAGTCAAAAATTTCAATTTCTGGATTTGTTGGATCGATTTGAAGATCTCCTTGAATTGTGGCAAGCGAGATAATCAGATCTAATGCCTCACGGTCTTCGGAGAATATGCCCTTTCCTTTTTTCTCGTACAAAGTCTTTAAAGCGTTTTGTAATCTCATCACCTCTCTATTTGAAAAATGCTCGAGTATCCGTTGTTCGTCCCATCCCAATGGTTCAGGTTCAGTTCCACTTAGGTGCGCATCAGCAAAAAACATAGCAAAAAGAGGGCGTAAAAAGTCTTCACCAAGCTTTTTTAGAGCTTCTAACAAAGCTTCAGCATCCTTCTCGGTTAATAGTTTCTTCTTTTTAGATCCATATTCGGGTAAAAAAGTTGCATAAGACAAGATTATTTTTGTTATTGCTTCATCATTCAAAGGTTTTAGATCTAAAGATTTTTTCTGATACGCCAGACTTTCAATATTATTCCAGCTATTTTCCAGGTTATTGAGCCAATAGGGTTTTTTTTCCGCCAGTTTGGTCCGCCTTTCACCATCTGATTCATAACTGGCATATTGATAGCCTTCCCGTTGGAGAAAAAGTAATCGATATTCCTTGTCACTCCCAGACTTATCAATAGAACGAAGCCAATTAGCGAACTCAGAAGAAATACTTTGAGCATAATCTACTATAACAAGCACTTTAGAGCCGCAATTATTCACTTTTTGTTGAATGTTGTCATAGCTTAGTCTTCTGTTATCAAAAAAGGAACAGACCTCCCAACCATGCAACAAATTTGTCGATAATTCTCTTGCTATTCGACTTTTACCCATTCCCCCCGGGCCACAAACCGCCCACCAGGAAATATTTTCATTGTTTGAAAGCGAGTTCTTTCCATTAATAAACTCGTTTAATCTCTCAAGTTCCTTCTCACGTCCGACAAATTCTGTAATCCGATTGCGGGAATTGAAACGTTTTGAAAGATTTAGTTTGTTTCTAAATTTTGGTTCAAAATTTTCAAAATCAATGGGATTTATATCTTCAAATAACTGTTCCAAAATTATATGAACAGCATCATAATCACCTTTAGGATAAAGAATGGCTTTAATTCCATAATCCATTAACTCTTCTCGCCTAATTTTTGCCTTATCAGGCTCAAAGTCACATTCCAAAATCGCAAAGTGACTATGCTTATTATTGTTTTTTTGGTTTCGACTTTCTTTTAATAAAGCCAAATAGCGATCTTGATTTAAACTTGCTCCTAAGAAAAGCATCGTTTTTTTGGCAAAAATATCAGCCAGAATGCTTTTTAGTTTAGAACTATTTTTATACTTTTTGTCATATGTGGTGGTAGAAAAAACAATATCAGCTGTATTTCCATAAATATCTCCATGCATCTTAAACAAATAACTCTGGTTATTTTCAGATGCAAGCTTACTCAACATTTCGTGATTGGAACTAGGAAAACCACAGGATATAGATTTACCATTCGAGGAAAAAGCATTTTCTAAAGCCTTATCAAAGTTAGTTGTTATGATTAAATTGTTGGGAAACAGGCAGGCTAATTCGTAAATAGCTTGTTGTTGCATATTTACTTTTTTTATGTCAGCTTCTATAAATATTTTGTATCTGAGAATGTGACCTATTATTGGCGTCCCCTTAATAATCCTGCCGGTTTCAGTTTGATATTTTATTTTTTTTGCGTTGTTCCAAAGTATGTCTGCAACATCTTCTAAATTGCTGTTCTCAGTAAATAATTTCTTAATGGAATCGTGAGTCTCCCCTAATTCTTTAGCGAGCTCTGTAAGTGCCCCTTTCCACATCGGGTAGGCGAAGGCGGACATACCGGCACCAACGAATGGCACTACCTTATAATCGCCACTATCTTTAGACTTCTTCATCAATTCGAGCAAGTCTTTGTAGATAACACGATTTTCAGCTGAATAATCCATGATCTCATTAAACGAAGGTTGCCTCATAATGCCTCTTCTCCAGATCAACAAATTTATTATAAATATTATACACTTATTACTAAAAATTTAAGGAATTATTTTCAAGAATCCTGAGAAAAAAATCCCGCAATCCAAGAATCAGGCTGCAAACTGCCTTATAAACTTATAAATTTTCAACCAAGTATTCCGATTGAGGGTATACTTTAAAAGCTTTAAAAGGCAGGTAAAATAAATCATGCAAGAGTTTTGGCACAACGTCCTCTTTATCCTGGAACGGTTCACCTGGTCCAGTTTGCTTGACATTCTCTTGGTTACGATTTTTTTCAGCCTTTTGCTCTATCTTCTTCGCGATACTGAAGCGCACATCCTCTTGCGCGGTGTGCTTTTGATTGTCCTATTGGTCTTTCTTTTAACTTCCCTGGTCAATCTGCCGGCTTTTACCTGGCTGGTTCAACTTATTTCCCCGGCTCTGATTGTCGCTGTCCCAGTCATTTTTGCGCCGGAAATCAGGCGCGGGCTGGAACGCATGGGCACGATAGGCAATTTGCGCTTTTGGCGTCCCCGACGTGACTCAAAGGCAAATCTCGAATTGGAAGAAGCCCTCGATTCCATCACCAAAGCTGTTGTCCAGCTTGCCGAACTTCGCCAGGGAGCACTGATTGTCATCCGTCGACGGGAAAATTTGGACCGCTTTTACAAAAATGGGGTGATGCTCAATGCTGAAATCACGCCACAACTGCTTTTGCAAATTTTTTATCCCAATACACCATTGCATGACGGGGCAGTTATCATAAACGATAACCACATCGTCGCGGCAAGCTGTGTTATGCCGCTCTCGAGCAGTGGCGTGCTTAATAGTACTGCCAACCGCTCGCTTGGTTTGCGCCACAGAGCAGCTCTGGGCATTAGCGAAATCACTGACGCTCTGGCAATTGTCGTTTCTGAAGAAACCGGAACGATTTCCATTGCTCATCGTGGCAAGTTGATTCGTCGTTTGGATGGTGAGCGTTTGCTCAACAGCATGCACACGATTATGTCAGTCGATCAAGAAACAAACACAAACGGTTTGTTTGGTCTCTTTAAAAAACGGAAAGCCGATGAGACCGAGGAGGATCAGTCAGAATGATGGACTTCCTCAAAAAAGTAGTAAAACTTCTGCCGATTTTTCTGATGGCGCTGGTTTTGGCGATTATCGTTTGGGTTTCTTCGGTTACTTCAAGCGACCCTAATGAGGTTATTACTTACTCAACATCAGTTCCGATCACGGTTTTGGGTCAAAACCCCGATTTGTTGATCATGAACCAAAGCAATACCAGTCTGACTGTTACATTGCGCGCTCCTCGTTCAGTTCATGAAAAAATCGCCCGTAATTTTAGATTGATTACCGCTCAAATTAATCTTTCCGGGCTGGGTGCCGGTGAATATAATCTGACACCCGAGTTGAACACAGATAGCTTCAAACCGGTTCAGGTTATAGAAATGAACCCGGAAAGGATTGATATCACTTTGGAGCAAGTGGAGCAAAAAAGTCTTGAAATTACTATCAACACTTCCGGCAGCCTTCCGATTAGTTATGAAGCTTCCGATCCTGTTTTGAGCACCAATGAAGTGCAAATTGTTGGTCCTCAATCTTTGGTAAGGCAAGTTGCAAGCGTTGTCGGCAATATTGACCTAACCAACGCCACCAGCAGTATCAACCGAAACGTCAGTCTGAGGGCAATCGACAAGCGAGGAAACCCTGTTGAAGGAGTCAGCATAAGCCCAAGCTCAGTTGCCGCCGATGTTGAAATTACGCAGTTGGTTGGCTATCGAAACGTATTTATCAAAATTGTTACCACCGGCACTATCGCTCAGGGATACCATTTGACAAGCCTGCTTGTGACCCCGCCAAACGTAACCATTTATGCCTCCGATCCGGATCTTGCCGCGAATATGCCGGCCTTTTTAGACACTGAACCAATCAACCTGACAGGGGCATACGAAGATTTCAGCCTCAACGTTACGCTTCAGCTTCAGGATGGAATTGTAGTTGTCGGTAATCCGGAAGTTACGGTCAATATCGGCATTGAAGCAATTCAATCATCCATTCAGCTTTTGGCGGTTCCGGTTGAAATTATTAACATGACGAATGGCTTGAAAGTTAACCTTTCTCCTGATACCGTCGACTTGTATATTTCCGGTCCAATGAACTTGCTCGAACAGCTTGTGGCAGGCGATATCAAGGTTGTTATCGACCTAAAAGACCGCATCCCCGGAACTTATCAACTAACCCCAGAAATTAACCTGACCGATTCTGCCCTACACCTGGATTCTATCCTTCCGGGTACAATCGAGGTCGTGCTTTGGCGCTGACAGCCATAATTTAAGGAATTATCAAGATGCAAAAACCTGTAGTAGTCCTGGTCGGAAGACCTAACGTCGGAAAAAGCACGCTCTTCAATCGTCTTGTCGGGCAAAGGCTGGCAATCATCGACGATGTGCCCGGAACCACGCGCGACCGTCTGGTGGCAGAAAGTGATTGGGCCGGTCACGATTTTTTCGTCGTCGACACCGGCGGAATTGACCCGCAAAAACAAAGAACGCAAGAACCGCTCTCGATTGGTTCTTCCGAATTTATTAAAGATATCCGCAGTCAGGCAGAAATCGCTCTCGAAGAAGCCGATGTAATCCTTTTGATAACGGATGCCATGGCTGGTGTCAGCCAGGCAGATCGCGAAATGGTTGAACTTTTGCGCAAACGAAGAGGAAAAGACGATCGGCCTATGCCCCCCATTCTTTTGGTGGTTAATAAAGCCGACAGCGACATCGGCCGAATGAATGCCATGGATTTTTATTCTCTCGGTCTTGGCGAGCCCTATCCAATTTCAGCCATTCACGGAACCGGTACCGGCGACTTACTCGATGCAGTGATTGATCTCTTCCCTGTCCGAATTGACGATAACGAGGAAGATACGAGCATCAAAATAGCGATTGTCGGTAAACCCAATGCCGGTAAGAGCAGCCTTTTGAATAAAATGACCGGTCAGCAACGTGCAATCGTCAGCAATATCCCCGGCACTACCCGCGATGCTATTGACACCAAACTCAACGTTGAAGGGCAAGAATATACCCTGATCGATACCGCCGGAATTCGCAAACGTGGTTCGGTTGAGCCGGGTGTTGAAAAATATTCGGTTCTGCGCGCTATGCAGGCGATCGAACGCTGCGATGTCGCCATTCTGGTTATCGATGCCGAAAGCGGAATCACCGCTCAGGATACCCACATCGCCGGATATATCAACGAAGCCTGGAAAAGCGTTTTGGTTGTTATCAATAAGTGGGATTTAATCGAAAAAGACGATTTGACTGCAATTGACTATGAAAAACATGTCCGCAGAGAGTTGAACTTTTTACCCTATGTGCCGATAATTTTCATATCGGCTCAAACCGGTCAGCGCGTTCATCAGGTTTTGCCAACCGCCTACGAAATTCAACAAGAACGCATTCGTAAACTGCCGACCGCCCAATTGAATAAAATTTTGGTTACTGCGCAAGATAAACACCAATCCCCCTCCGGAATTGGCAAACCGCTGCGCATTTATTATGGCACCCAGGTCAATACCGCCCCACCAACATTTTTGCTCTATTGCAACGATCCCAGCCTGGTACATTTTACATATATGCGTTTTCTGGAAAACCAAATTAGAGAAACATTCCCATTTAAGGGAACTCCGATTAAAATTATTTTGAAAAAACGTGAAAGGCGTGATTAAGATTGAAACTCACCAGGCAGAAAATTTACGATTGAATCAGCCTGATGACGCTCTGGATAACTTATGGAACAAAACGAAAATTTGATTGAAGATAACGACGAGTCTAAGGCTCTTAATGTAACTGAAACAACTGAAGAATCTGAAGAATCTGACGCAGCGGAAACAATCGTTGAAGTTGAAATTGCAGAACCAGACGGTGAGAAAAAAAAGAAGGGGAAAAGCTTCTGGCGCGAGATGGCAGAAACTTTGATTTTGGCTTTTGCCCTCTTCTTGATATTAAACACAATCACCGCCCGGGTTAAAGTTTTTAATGTGAGTATGCAACCAACCCTCAAACAAGGCTATTTGCTGCTCGTCAATAAACTCGCTTATAAATTCGGTGAACCGCAGCACGGCGATGTTGTCGTCTTTCACTATAACGGCATCCAAGATGATGACTACATTAAAAGGGTAGTCGGTTTGCCGGGTGATCTTATAGAAATCCGTGGTGGTGTTGTCCGTGTTAATGGCAGTGCTATCACCGAGCCCTATATTGCCGATGTCCCAAATTATTCCGGAGAATGGACTGTCCCGGAAAACGAACTCTTTGTTTTGGGTGATAACCGCAACAATTCTTCGGATTCTCATCAATGGGGAACGATAAAGATGGATTGGGTGGTAGGCAAAGCGGTATTAATCTATTACCCATTTTCTGAAGCCCGCATGCTGAGCGTCGATAACTTTGTTTATACCGCACCGGAAGCGGGTAGCAAGTAAACAGGAAATAGGAAATAGGAAATAGGTAACAGGAATAATTTCACTAATACTTGTTTCAAAATAGAACTCTGTACGAGGCTGGCTATAAAGACAGCCTCTTTTTGAATTAAAAAATAAAAAAGGAGGGGGTGAAACCCCTCCCTACAACAATAATTATTAATTGTCTGGGTTTACAACTCAACCATCTTCGCATCAACCTCTTCGGCTTGTTTGATTCCGCGTTCAACGTTGACGAAGCGCAGCATGATAATTCCTGCCACGAAAAATACTACCAGAGAGATAATTCCCAAACGTGGGTCACCGGTTCGGGCGGTGATGAAAGCCATCAAAGCCGGTCCAATTACGGTGTTGAATTTCTCAGATACGCTGAAAAAGCCATAGAACTCGGCACTCATGCTCTTGGGCATCATTTTGCCAATCAAAGATCGGCTGAGAGCCTGACTGCCACCTTGAACCATCGCAACGCCAAAACCCAGAACATACATATGCCATTCTTGGGACATAAAATAACCAACAATCGCAACTACCGCATAAATTGCCAAGGACAAGGTGATTGCTTTCTTGTTACCCCATTTTTTACCCAATTTCCCAAACAATATCGAGAAGGGAGCTGCCACAAATTGCACCATCAAAAAAGTGCCCAAGGTGGTCATCTGGCCAAAACCAAGGTCACTGGCATAAGCGGCTGCCATGGTGATAATCGTTCCAATGCCGTTAGCGTAGACCAAGAAAGTAAGCATGAGGAGGAAAAGGTCTTTGAATTTACGCATGTCTTTGATGGCTTTCAGATTTCGTTGAATACCAACCACAAAGACGTTTTGACCGACCTCCACTTTTTCTCCGGTTGCAGGTGGTTCTTTGACATCGCGGAAAATCGGAATTGAGAAGACCGCCCACCAAATGGCAACACTTAAGAGGCTTAGGCGCATCATTAATGCGGTTGCTTCAGCTTCTGGCATATTGGTTAAAAGTTTGGGCCCAAAGAAAATCATCGCAACATTAATTAACAGGAGCAAACCACCGCCGATATAACCAAGCGCATAACCGCGCGAAGAAACCGCATCGATTTCTTCATCTTTAGCGACATGGGGCAAGAGGCTATCATAAAATACCAAAGAACCTGCAAAACCAATCGTTCCGAGAATGTAAAGCACAATACATAGCGTTAGATCGGCTGGGCTTACTACGAACCACAAAAGGGCGGTGCTGATTACACCGAGGGCAACAAAAATTCCCATAAAGAGCTTTTTGTGAGCTTTGAAATCGGCAATCGCTCCCAAAACCGGACCCATGAGCGCTGCGATAAGACTACCAATTGCCACGGCATAGCCCCAAATCGGCACAGTGTCACCTTCGGAAATGTAAGTGCCAAAATAGAGAGGCAAAACCACGCCCATGATGGTTGTGGCGAATGCGGAATTCGCCCAGTCATACATCGTCCAGGCTTTGATTGAGCGTTTGTACTGCTTGTCATCAATTTCGTCTTGATTTTCCATGTTCTCCTAAGTTATCGAATAGTCTATAAATGGCGGTGCTGTCAAATCTGCACCGAGAGATACGAAGGTTTCATCAATTAATTTTAACAGTTTTTCCGGTTCGGTAGTGGTCAGAAGCGGTTTCAACTGCTCGCGAGATAAATTGTAAGGTTCAAGGTAGGCTTTCAAACTTTTGCGGAAGGGCATAACCCCCCTTTCCGGTTGCAGACGGCTCATATCTTCAAGTTGAAAACGTGCAGTTTGATAGACTTCATTAATCGAAATTTCATCGCGATTGCGCCAGCTGAAAATCCAGGGGTTCGCTTTGGCAGCCCGCCCAATCATCACAGCATCACAACCGGTTTCCTCTATCATGCGCTTTGCATCTTCAACAGTTACAACATCACCATTGCCAATTACAGGAACACTTAAGCGCCGCTTGAGTTCCGCAATTTGCTCCCAGCGGGCTGCTTTGTTGAAAGAGCGCTTCATCGTTCTGCCATGCAATGCAACCAGCTTTGCACCATTTTCAACCGCAATTTCAGAAAGCTCAAGATAGTTGAGCGAAGTTTCATCCCAGCCCAAGCGCATTTTAGCCGTGACCGGAACCTTGACCGCTTGTGAAACCAGGCGAAAAATATCGCGCACCATCGCCGGATTACGCATCAAGCCCACCCCGGCTCCGCGGTTTGCCACACTGCCGGCGGCACAACCCATGTTGATGTCAATCATGTCCGGTTTGAACTCCTCTTCAATTTGGGCGGCACATTCTGCCATTCTAACCGCGTCATTGTCGAGCAATTGAACGGCAAAGGGGCGTTCGGCTTCGCGAAAGAGCATCCGTTTGAGCTCATAGCTTTTCTGATGAGCAAAGTCAAGCGTGTTGACAAATTCAGAGACCGAATAGGCCGAACCGAGTTTGCGCGTTATCCAGCGAAAACTGGCATCCGAAAGCCCGTCCATCGGCGCAAGGATTAAACGCCCATAGATTGGAATATCACCAATCATCAGGCTGGGGCTTTTCTCATGCTCTGTCATACTTTATCGTTCGTCCTAAAGAAAATGCTCAAAATCTTGTTCGCGCCGACTGGCATTTCAAGTTCGCCTTTTTCACTAAATGCCAGGCTTGCCATCGGGCTTTCGTCCAGGTAGACCAATTCTGCAGATTTGTAAGGCAGATTGACTTTGAGTTTCAAGTCAATCGTATGATTAGCCAAATTGACACCACGCAAAATCCAGCCGGATTCATTTTCAGCTTCTTTAAGACTGGTGATTAAGAAATCGGAGGGTTCCACGCTGACCATTTGATAGGAGGAGGGTAATTTTCCATCTTGCAAGGGCAAGACATTCGCATCAAATTCAGTCTGGAAGGCGTTTGCCATCTGAACCGCAGGCTTGAAATCTTTGCCATGCGGAATAATGGCGTAGTTATAAAGGTAAGTCGCTTGTTCCTGAGCGCCGGGAGTTGGCAGGGGAGGTCCCGCCTGTCCCTTTCGATTCCAGAGGTCATCACGCGAGAGCCAGCCAACACAACGCAGCAAAGTGAGCGCAATCTCGGCTTTGCCCTCATCATCACGAAGAACGGCAACCTTAGGCAAACCTTGATTCGCCAGAGTTAAACCATGCGATTCAATGCTGACATCAGTAAAAGCACGTTGTGCAATTTCGGGACGGGGTAATTCGCGCCAGCTCTTATCAGCTTCGGGCAAGTCAATTTTGCGTTCGACAATTTGGAAATGACCGTCAAAACGAGCGCTGTCAACCGTCAAACCGGTAGGGAAACGCACTTCAAGGCGATGATCGAGGGCGTAATTATCAAAAACCACCTGAACATCCACCTGAGCTTTGCCTTTGGAAAGGCTGAGGGCGACATCAAGCGGGCAGCTAACAAGTTCTTCTGAGCGACGATCGCGGCTGCTTTCCAAGCCGATTGGCAGGTCAAGCTTCATATGCAAAATCATCATCTCGTCAAGCTTGTTTTGGATAATTTCAACATCCTCAATTTGAGGCCTGTAGGTGCTGTCGTTTTCGGGAGGAGTATAATTATATTCATCACCGCGATCGCCACGGTCGATGAAGCTGTTCAAATTTTGGTAAGTCACGCCGTTCACTTTGTCAAAGAGACTAAAACTACCGTCCTCACCGGTCAGCGTAAGCGTGAAGAATTCGTTCGAAATGCTTTCCGTTGCCTCTGCATCATCATCTTCATCCATAATTTCAACGAAGCTATCATCTTCAGCTTCTTCGTAAACCGCCCACCAAGTGGCATAGCCGAGGGCAGGGACCTCTTTGGCAAGGAAGTTAACTCGGGCTGTGGCAGAGTCAAAATACTTAATTCTTACCAAGTCGTTTTCGTCAAAGTTGGACAGGAAAGCGCTTAATTCTCTTAAAAGTTCTTCGCTATCTTTCAAATCCGCTTCGACAAGGTTTGAAAATTCTGTGTCGATGAAAGGCATGTCGGGGTCATAATCAAAGGAAATGCGAACCAAGCGTTTGCCATTGAAACCATCTTTGAGAACTGTCTGAAGCATGCCCGGAAGCTTGAAGGCTTCAAAAGTGTTCGATTCCTCGAGGATGCGGTCTTCCCAGATCCATTCACTCTCAACTTCATTCCCGTCAATATCGACAATTCGGGGTGCAAAATTTTCGTTAGGCATTTCAAGATTTACCGAAACTAAATCTGTCTTCGGATAAGGAGCGGCGTTGAAGACTGTGATTGCGGAGAATTTCCCCTCCACATCCGGTCCTTCGGTGTTGATTTCGCTCAAAATTGCCTCCAGACTTTGCTCTGTTAGCGTTTCGGCAATTTGGTCAAGCTGATCAAAACGGCTGATCATATCATTATGAGTTTCGTCAACAGAACAACCGCAAATGGAGTCATGCGGTTGGTTGGAAATCAGCAATTTCCAGGCTTGATGAATCAGCTGATCGGGGTCGTTAATCCGGGCTGTACGCTCGTGCTTATTGACCGGACCAAAGGCATCATCGCCACGCTTGATTAACTCAGCCCAGGTGCAGAATGGCTCAACCCAGCGTTCCATTAAAGTCTCACTGTTGTGATTACGTTGTTTAATCCACATCCGTGCCGAAAAAACTCCCGGTAAAAGATGAGCTTTTTCCGGGTCGCGCAATTCGCCTTTAAGGAGGGGCAATGTTATGCCTTTTTCTTCAAGCTCTTTACCGACAGCGGAAAAATATGCCGGCAGGGTAGAGTGAATCGCCCTGCGTTTATCCTGATGTTCGTTATAAAAAGCGAGTGTTTCGGGCAATTCGGGTCGCGGCTCCAAATGGTCGCTGCCACGCATCATTAAATAGTGGCTGGTCAGATTGAAGGGCTCCAGATAATCGGTTTCCTTATCAAGCCTGATTTGGCTTTCTTCGTAAGTTTTCAGAGGCCAATCGGCAATGTTGCCATAGCCTTCGTAGAGATGCGCCAGCAAAACACGACTTCCGTCCGGTGCTTCCCAATTGAAAAGGGTCGGCGTGCCTTTGGGAACACCGCGCCAAAGACTGGCGGTATCCATATGGAAGCCGTTAAAAATTTGAGCCAATTGACCGATATGTCCGAAAGGATCCGGGATGTAACCAATCATCATGCGCTGTCCAAAGAGAGAGCAAATTTGCTTCCCAATCAGCAGGTTGCGAACAATCGCTTCGGGTGAAACCAGAAATTCGTCGGGCAGGATATACCAGGGACCAATCAGAATGCGTTGTTCGCGGACATATTTCTGCAATTCGGGCAATTTATCCATCCGCATTTGCAGGTAATCTTCAAGGACTATGGTTTGCCCGTCGAGCATGAAATGCTTGTAATCGGGGTCCTGATCGAGAATGATTAGCAGATTGTCGACGAGATGGACAAGTTGTAAACGGAACTGCTGGAAGGTCTTATACCATTCTCGGTCCCAATGAGTGTGTGAAATGATATGAAGTGTTTGCATGGTTTCTCCTTGAATGTACTAATTATGCCATAAATGAGGGAACCGGGAGCCGTAATTATCAGCTGTGTAGTTGATTCATCAACCAATTGCTGGCTTTTTTGCCTCTACCAACGTAAAATAGACTTCGTTTTATAGGTATAATGCGCAGAGTGAATCCCCTTATGGTGATTTTAGACCTGCAATTCAGGAGAAGATATGAATAAAAAAATCATTCGAGAATACCCCAACAGTTTTGACCTGCCCTATCGGATTAAACGATTGGGCGATATCGCTCACAACCTTTGGTGGGTGGGCAACGCAGAGGCTGTAAAATTGTTTGAAAACATCGACCCTCTCAAGTGGCGAACATCGAACCACAACCCAATCACATTTTTGCGCTCTGTTGAGCCAAGCAAATTTGAAGATTTAATTAAGGACAATTATTTCCTTTCGCGTTATGACTGTATTGTCAAAGAATTTGACAGCTACATGAAACGCCAGGATACATGGTTTAACTCAACCTACCCCGATAACAAAGACGACAAAATCGCTTATCTTTCATTCGAATATGGTCTGCATGAATCACTAATGGTCTATGCCGGTGGTTTGGGCATCCTTTCGGGCGACCACCTGAAAGAAGCCAGCGACCTCGGTTTGCCCTTGGTGGCGGTTGGTTTTATCTACACTTACGGCTACTTTTCTCAAAGGATCACCGAAGACGGTTGGCAAGAAGCCAGAAACATGGAAATCAAATTCGATGACATGCCAATTGTCAAACTGTATGATGAAAATCACGAACCACTCAAAATTTCCATCGAACTTCCCGGAAGAACGGTTTGGGCGCGCCTCTACGAACTTCAGGTTGGACGCGTTCCTCTGATTTTGCTTCACACCAATATCCCCGAGAACAGTCCTCAGGACCGCCAGCTGACTGACAAGCTTTACATTAGCGACCCCGAACTGCGCATTTCACAAGAAATGCTGCTCGGCATTGGTGGTTTGCACGCTTTGCAGGCTCTTGGCTACGATCCCAAAATCTTCCACATGAACGAAGGTCATTCGGCCTTTTTGACTCTCGAACGCATGTCTCAATTGATGAACAAAGACGGAAAAACACTCGAAGAAGCGAAAGAAATTGTTCGCAAGTCGAGCATTTTCACAACCCACACCCCTGTTCCTGCTGGAAATGACGAATTCCCCACCTGGTTGGTGGACAAATATTTTGCACACTATTGGGGCAATCTTGGTTTGAATCGCGACCAATTTATGGATCTGGCTAAAATCAAAAACGAATGGTCGAATGAGGTTTTCAGCATGCCTGTTTTGGCTTTGCGCCTTTCGCAATACGCCAACGGCGTCAGCAAACTGCATGGCGAAGTTTCCCGCCAAATGTGGCAATTCCTTTGGCCCGATAAAAGCGTGGACGAAGTACCGATTGGCTACGTCACCAACGGTGTTCATACCGGAACCTGGCTTGCCCGCCGGATGGCTGTGCTTTATGAAAATTATCTGGGCATCGACTGGAAAGATCGCCTGGATGACCCCGAAATGTGGGAACGCATCGACGCCATCCCCGACGCAGACCTTTGGCGCGTCCGCATTCACCTGAAGCGCAAGCTGGTTAGTTATATGGTCGCTCGTGCCCGTGATGAGTGGCAGAATAAGGGTGTCCACCCTGTTCAGACGGTTGCCAGTGGTGTTTTGCTCAATCCTCTGGCGCTGACGATTGGTTTTGCCCGTCGCTTTGCCACTTACAAACGCGCAAACCTGGTTTTCCGCGATTATGAACGTCTGATGAGAATCGTTACCAATGCTGAACATCCCGTTCAAATCATCTTTGCCGGTAAGGCCCATCCTGCCGACGAACCGGGGAAATTGCTGATTCAAGAAGTCTATCGCAATGTCAAAAACTCCCGCAATGGCGGACGTCTGGTCTTTTTGGATGATTACGATATGGACATGGCGCGACATCTGGTTCAGGGTGTCGATATTTGGCTCAATACGCCTCGCCGCCCTCGCGAAGCCTCCGGCACAAGTGGTATGAAAGCGGCTATGAATGGCGTTTTGAACTTATCGGTCCTCGATGGCTGGTGGGCTGAAGGCTACAACGGCAAAAACGGTTGGGCAATCGGCGATAACACCGAATATGACAACCTCGATTTGCAAGACGAAGCTGATGCATTGAGCTTGTATAACACGATTGAAAACGAAATCGTACCGCTTTATTACACCAAACGTTCGGCCGACGGTTTGCCCGGAGACTGGATTGAGCGCATCAAAGAAACGATTCGCAGCAATTCCCCGGCATTCTCAACCACTCGTATGGTTAAAGAATATACGACCAAATATTACCTTACGGCGATTAAAACGTCGAAAGAAGATTAAGTTTTCAAGAGGCTCTTCCTTTCTTTTGGAAACGGAAGAGAGCGCACTATAATATAGGACGCCTGTGAATGATTTGCAGGCGTTTTTTTGAAGGAGATAATAATGTTTAATTTTGCAGAAATATTTACTTGGCAGGCAATTGGCACCGCCTTATTGATTTTTGTCGTCAGGATGGTTTCAATAACCTTTGACACTTTACGTTTTATGTTGACCATGCGTGGGAAGAAAGTCCTCGCCTGGATTTTTGGCTTTTTTGATTCGGTGCTTTTTGTACTGACCGTTGGGGCTGTATTGAATGATTTATCCAATCCGCTCTATATTATTGCCTATGCCGCCGGCTTTTCGACCGGAACAGTAGTAGGCATGGCTATTGAACAAAAACTGGCAATGGGCTTCAGCCATATCAGCATTGTCACCAAAACCTTGGGCGATTCGGTCACCAAGGCGCTTCGCGACCAGGATTTTGCCGTCACCGCCATCCCCGCAGTTGGCAGAGACGGACCCGTCCAGATGAGCAGTTTGACCGTCCGGCGCAAAGATGTCGCGAAAATTGAAAAAATTGTCCTCGAATCCGATCCGGACGCATTTATCACCATTGAAGATGTAACACCTTTACGTTCAGGTTATTGGGGGAGAACCCATGGCAGAAGCTAAACCAAGCAAAAAAGCAATCATTTTCGACTTTGACGGCTTGATTCTCGACACAGAAAGCGCAGAGCTCGTCATTTGGACGAAGCTCTACGCTGAACATGGGATGGTTTTTGATGAACAATCTTACAATTTGGTGATTGGTTCGGATGGCACACATGGTTTTGACCCTGCCAAAGCTATGGCAGATCGACCGGGCGAAAACCGCAGCCCTGACGAAATCCGCAGCGATATGCGGGCAATCTCTTATGAGTATGCCCAAAGCCTGCAACCGCTGCCGGGCGTTTTGGAACTGATTGAACGCGCTCGAAAAGAAGGCTTTTTGATTGCAATCGGCTCCAGTGCTGTCGATAAATGGATAAACACCCATCTAAGCCGCTTAGGCTTGCTGGAAAAATTTGACACGATTGTAACCTCAGACGAAGTCAAAAGTGCCAAACCCAGTCCAGATATTTTTTTGAAAGTTTTGGAAAAATTGGACGTTCCAGCCGAAAATGCTATTGTCTTGGAAGACTCGCATAATGGAATTTTGGCCGCTCATCGGGCTGGGATTAAGGCAATCGCCGTCCCAAATCCGGTTACACAATTTCAAGATTTCAGCCTGGCAAGCGATGTTCTCGAATCCTTAGTCAACTTTGACCCACAGAAATATTTCAATTGCTCAGACTAAACATTCGTACGGACGGCGCTCTTGTCACTTAGCTCTTGGCTCTTGGCTCTACTTCCCGCTCCCCGCTACCTGCTCTATGCCTACGGCTTGGAGGCACAGCGAAAGCCCATACTGTTGAGCTGGACGTTTCTATAGTCGAAGTTCCGCACCGCCGAGTGGACTTCATCGCTGGAATTGAACCAACCGCCACCACGAAGCACTTTGAGACTGCTTGGATTAGGTCCTTGTGGGTTATAAGTATCATTCGGATCATAGTAGCCTTCAAATTCATCATTCACCCATTCCCAAACATTCCCCATCATGTCCATTGCCCCATAGGGACTCGCTCCATCAGGTTTTGAACCAACGGACTCATTGTCATTCGTGTCAAATACCACTAAACTACTGTTTGGCTCCGTGTTTCCCCAAGGATATTTTCTGCCATCTTCTCCTCTCGCTGCTTTTTCCCATTGCGCCTCCGTCGGCAGGTCTCCTCCCGCCCATTCGCAATAGGCTTTTGCCTGATTCCAGTCTACATAAACCACCGGGTAATCATCAAAGCTTAAATTTCCATAATAATTGCTCCAGGGTTCATAATCGCTTCTATATGGTTCTGTGCATTTTCCTCTTGACACGCATTGTTGATATTGCCCGTTTGTTACTTCATATTTATCGATCCAATAAGCATCTAAATAAACTGTCCTCACAGGTTTTGCCCACTCAACATCATCACTCCCCATGATGAAATTCCCTTCCGGAACATAGACCTGCTCCATCTTGTCTTTGTTTCTAGTTTGCGTCGAACCAATCCCCAAAACCGCTTCGTTTGCAGGTGGTGCAGGTGTTTTAGTAGCTGCTTTTGTCGGTATAACCGCTGGGTTGGTTGCTGTTGCAGTTACTGCCACTTTTACATCCGCATATTCGGTTTTAGAATTCGATTTCACTATTTGATATGTTATCACTCCAAGGATTATCGCCAGCAAAGCAAATCCCAAAATCAATCCGGATTTTGAATTACTTTTTTCTTTCCTGCTTCGGGAACTTAGACTGCTCTCTGAATTTTCCAAGTTCTGATTTTTTTGAGTTTTGCTCTTTCCGCTATCTGCTTCAATAAAACCTGCTTCTTCCCCTATGACGTGTGTGGCATTGACTGCATCCTTAGTTTCATTCTCTCGTTTCTTTCTGAATTCATTTTCGGATTCAAAGACCATCTCCACAGGATGGCTGTCTAATGATCGTTGCAAAATCTGCTTGACTTCCAGTGGTTCATTTTCAGGACTTGCTTCTCTCTTTTTATCCGACAGGCTTTCCCCTTGGTCACCGCCAAGAGGCTGATTAGTATATTTTTGTGAACTGAGCCCGGCTTGCTTTAACTGCTCAAGAAATTCAGCGACGCTCTGGATTCGATCTTCAGGCTTCTTCTCCAAGGCTGCTTCCAAAACCGCTTTCCATTCCTCCGGTAAGCCTTCCGGCAAGTGCAGAGGTTCAAAATGCTTAAGCATCACCTCAGGAGTGCTCTCCCCGCCAAAGAGTCGCTCCCCGGTGAGCATTTCGACCAAAATACAAGCGAGGCTATAGATATCAGTTGCCGGAGAGGCGGCAGTACCCCGCCAAATTTCCGGTGCCATATAAGCAGGTGTGCCCACAATCCCTCCGGAGGCACTCATCGAAGCACTGGCATCACTACGCAACAACTTGGCAAAACCTAAATCGCTGATGCAGGCTTTGCCTTCTTCGTCGAATAAAATGTTTCCTGGCTTGAGGTCACGATGTATCACATGGTGCTTATGCGAATATTCGAGTCCGTCAGCAATTTGCTCAATGACAGCTAAAGCTGCCTCTTTGCTAAAGGCTCCTTCATTTTTGATGCGTTCCTTAAGGGAACCGCCGGGCATGTAGCTCATGACGATATAGTAATGCCCTTCGCTTTCGCCATAATTGTAGATATGAACCAGATTAGCATGGTTGAGTTGGGCGGTAATTTGCGCTTCTTGTCTGAAACGGCCTAAAAAAGTTTGGTCATTAACCAAATTGGGATGCAAAACCTTAATTGCCACAGTGCGTTTAAGCGAGCGATCCAGCGCTTTATAAACCGTTCCAAAACCGCCCTGTCCTAATTCTTCCTGAATCTCATACTTTCCTAAATTCATCAGACCCTCCCAAACTTTCAATCCATGACAATCAATGATTTACTAATTATAATGTCCATATCGGCTTTTTGGGGCACTATTTTTCGTTTTTGTAACGAATAAACGGTCCGTAAATCAAGCGTTTTGGCAGACAAGGCTCCCCGATCCCGGCTTTCGGGTCGTCAACAAAAAATCGGACAAAAACCTAAGAGACACTGATTCTGATTTCCTGTTGAACTTCTAACAAGAACTTTGTTGGGCTTAGGTAGCCTAATCTTTTCTGAACCCGGGTTCTGTTGTAATAACCTTCAATATATTCGAATACTCTTTGCCTTGCCTCCTCACGTGTTTTGCATAGTCTTCTATGAAAAATTTCTTTCTTCATTATTGAGAAAAAGCTTTCACTCCATGCATTCTCTG